>FLOH01000257.1_pt1 | contig 134618 bp, 132 predicted proteins | sample 756751 | NCBI WGS metagenome assembly FLOH01 (sample SAMEA4026879, study PRJEB14308) | marine metagenome | biome: coastal water; material: water | depth 74 m
TGTGGTGAAATTCTCGCGACTCGCGCAGGACGTCCCCCTTTTCATTCCGGACGAATTCCTCGATTCCCTGCCGGACGGTGCGGTGGCCGATGCGCGCTTCCTCTCGCCCTTCGCCGAATTCGGGCTGCTCCACCAACTGCGCCACAACATCCTCAACCACGGGACACACCGCTTGCGCACCAAATTGCCGCTCGCGATCTATTCCCCCCCGGAAAAATACCCCTTGTGGCAGACTGGACGTCATCTGGACGTCTTCCGCACCCACCAAGAGGCCATGGCCGAAGACCAGTTCGAGAACGGACTGGTCCAGGTCACCCTTGATCCCGAGCGGGACTACATCGAAATCTTCGCCTGGATCGATGGCATCGATGCCGAGGAGGCTTCCCAACTCGGTTTGCTGGACGAGGAACTCTTGGTCCTGCTGACCCGTTCAAGCAACCACGCCCTGTCACGACTCGGTTACCGCGTGCTCGACAACAAACCGCGCCATCTTATTGTCCGCCCCCGTGCCGACGGCACTCTCCTCCACCGCCACGGCAGGATCGTCTACACTATGATCGACTTCGAGTTGCTCCAGCGGCACGAGGATGCGGCACAAATGATCAGATGAACAAAGCGGGAGTGGATCGCGATGTCGCTGCCGCCATCCGTGACCAAAACAAATCCCGCACCGTGATCAGCGCCGCGCCATGAAAAGGCGTAGCACATACCAGAACATCATAGCCATGCCGGCGAAAAGCTGGATCGAGGCCGCCACGTCGGCGCTGGGCGGGAACCCGCGCATGATATTCGATGTCGTGTACAGCACCGAGCCGCCGGCCAGCGCGATCATGGCCACACTAAACCAGGTCCCCAGGTCGAAATTGAAAAGAACGGCACAGACAATAACCCCCAATCCAAACAGCCCTCCCCAAATGAGAAACGAGCGCAGAAAGGAAAAGTTTCTCCCGGTGGTCACCACCACCGCCGTGAGAAGCAGGAATCCTCCGATCGTGGCCTGCGCCGCACTGGCAATGACCCCTGGTGCCGCGCTGTTCGCCGCGGCCAGCAGGGGGATGGTGATGAGCGCCTGCAAAAGCACGTAGAGGAAAAATCCGAGGTATTGCAGGGGCCGTGGGACGGACGGCACGGCAATCAGCGTGGCCACCCACGAAAGGAGCATGAAGCCGCCGAGCACGACGAGCCAGGAGACAGCGGAAAAAATTTGCAGCACGGTATCGGCCATCCCGCTGCGGAAAAACCAAACCTCCAAACCGACAAACAGGAGGACGGCGAGGATAAGATGCGCGTACACCCGGACCAGAAAAGAACCCTGATCCCGCGCGGCCAAGTCGGAGACAGGCATGGAATAAGTGGACATGATTAAAGAATTACCCAATCCCGCGCGGGCAGCACGCTTTACTTTTTGGCCCGCGGATGGAATTGACGATGCGCCTTGTGCAAGCCGCGCGTGTCGACCTGGGTGTAAACTTGCGTCGTCGCAATATCGGCGTGGCCGAGCAGTTCCTGGATGATCCGCAAATCGGCGCCACCTTGGAGCAAGTGGGTGGCGAAGGAGTGCCTCAGCATGTGCGGATGGACGTTTTTTTCCAAACCGGCCCGCGCAGCCAACTCCCCGAGCAATTGCCAGATGCGCTGGTTGGTCAATTTTCTTCCCCGCACGGACAAAAACACTTCACCGCCCGTTTTCGGTCCGACCAGTTCGGGACGACCCGAGGAAAGGTAGCGCCGGAGCGACTTTCGCGCACCTGAACCGACCGGCACCAGGCGCTGTTTGTTCCCTTTGCCGACCACGCGGATGAAACCCTGTTCCAGATCGAGATTTTCCAAGCGTGCCTCGCAGATTTCGGAAACGCGCAACCCGCTCGCGTAAAGCAATTCAACGATGGCGCGGTCGCGCCTTTCCAGCGGTGTCCCTCCGCCCGCAGCCTGGATCAGGCGGGTCACCTCCGGGCCGGACAGCGTCTCGGGCAAATAGCGCTCGACCTTCGGCACGCCGAGAAATTCAGTCGGGTCAACCCCCAGCATTTTGCGCTGCACAAGAAAGCGGAAAAAAATGCGCAAGGCCACGGCATGAAGGCGGATGGTTGCCGCGGCCGCGCCACCCTTTTTGCGCCAGCCGAGAAATTCGCCGATTTGCTCGGGGGTCACCGCCGGCCAAACCGCTCCACGACCAGACTCCGCCGACCAACGGACAAAAAGTTCGAGCGAGGATCGCGTGCTCAGCTGGTAGTTGTCGGAAAGTCCCCGCTCGGTGGCGAGATAAAGGATGAATTGGTCGATTTCCGCGTTCACGCCGGACGCCGTCCGAGGGCGAGGCGTTCGTAGGCCTCGCGGTATTTCGCCGCGGTCTGCGCGATGATCTCCGGCGGCAAGTGCGGAGCGGGGGGCTGCCGGTCCCAACCGGACTGCAACAACCAGTCCCGCACGAATTGTTTGTCGAAACTCGGAGGATGCTGGCCCGGATTCCATGCCTCGGACGGCCAGAAACGCGAGGAGTCGGGCGTGAGGCACTCGTCGATCAGCAGGAGTTCGTCGCCGAGCAACCCGAATTCAAACTTGGTATCGGCGATGATCACGCCGGCCCGCGCAGCCTGCACCCGGCCGTAGTCGTAGACCTCGAAGCTGGCCTCGCGCACCGCGTGGGCGAGATCATCGCCGATCAGGCGGCGGCATTTTTCCCAAGTGATTGCTTCGTCATGACCCTCGGATGCCTTGGTCGTCGGGGTGAAAAGGGGTTGGGGAAGTTTGGCTGCCTCGGGCAGACCGCGGGGCACGTCATGTCCGCCCACCGTGCCGTGCTTCCGGTATTCCTCCCAAGCCGCCCCGGCCAGATAACCGCGGACGACACATTCGACGGGCAGGGGCTTTGTCTGGCGGCAGAGCATGGCGCGACCGGCCAACTCGCCGGCAAAGGGCTGCAACTCGGCGGGAAAAGTGGCAAAGTCCACCGAAAGGAGGTGATTAGGCATAAAGTCCAGCCGCCCGAACCAAAAAGCGGAAAGCTGGGTCAACAACTCACCCTTGCCCGGGATCGGGTCGGGCAAGATGCAGTCGAAGGCGGAGAGACGGTCGCTCGCCACCAGAAGTACGCGGTCTCCCGATGCATAAACCTCGCGGACCTTGCCGCAGCGAACCAGTTCCCAGCCGGGAAATTTAAGTTCCATCATCGGGAAATTGTTAATATCTGTCCGCCCCCTTTCCGCAAAGTACAAAGAAGGGGGCCGCAAATTCCTTGGATCCACCCCGCGCCTCGCCTACCCTGCGCGGTTCTATGGAATTCATGACCTTTCTCGCCCAAGCCGCACCCAGCGCCCCCGAGCAACCGCCGGCGCTTTTCCAATTCCTCCCGCTCATCATCATTGCGGTCCTCTTCTACTTCCTGCTCATCCGTCCGCAGCAGAAAAAACAAAAGGAACACCAGAAGCTGGTTACCGCGATCAAAACAGGTGACAAAGTCATCACCAGCGGGGGAATGCACGGCATCGTGGCCAACGTCAAAGAATCAACCATCCTCCTCAAGGTCGCCGATAACGTGAAAATCGAAATGGACAAAGCCGCCGTTGTTTCGGTGAGCAAGTCCGCCGAAGACTGACCCCGCCGCGCGCCCGACTTCGCGCCACCACCCAATCATGAGCCCGACCCTCACCTTCACCTTTGGCCTGCTTCTTCTCGGCCTTTTCATCTGGTATTTTTTCACCGACCTCTCCCTCCGCAAGAGGATGATCGGGCTCGTCCTCACCGTCCTGCTCCTCACCTTTTGCCTCGAAGCGGTCATACCGCCGGAGAAGAAAATACGACTCGGTCTCGACCTGCAGGGCGGTACCTCCTTTCTCCTCCGACTGGTCGGCCAAGACGGGGAGGAAATCACCCCGACCACCCTCGACCAGGCCATCGAGGTCATCCGCAAACGCGTGGACCAATTCGGGGTGAGTGAACCGGTCATTGCCGCCCAAGGCCGCGACCGCATCCTCGTCCAGATCCCCGGGCTCGACACCGAAAAACTCGCCCAGACCCGCGAGCAACTCCAACGCGTGGCGAAGCTCGAGTTCGCCCTCGTTCACCCGCAGAGCGACTCCGTCCTGACCCAAGTGGAGGCCGGTCAAGGGGTTCTTCCGCCCGGTTATGTCGTCAAGGAATACGCCGAAGTGATCGAAGGCAAAGAAGAGACTGTGCGCTTGCTGGTCAAACAGCGCGCCGACCTCACCGGTGACCGCGTCACGGCGGCCAATCCGTTTTACGACGTCGCGGGTTACGGCGTGGCCATGACACTGGACAGCGAGGGCGGCACAATCTTCGGCGATCTCACGGCCAACAACGTCGGCCAGCGCCTCGCCATCATGCTCGACGGCGACGTGCAGAGCGCCCCGAACATCCGCCAACCCATCTACGGCGGCGAAGCGGTCATCACCGGAAACTTCTCCGACGAAGAGGCCCGCAACCTGGCCAGCGTTCTGGAAAACCCGCTCAAGACACCGGTCGAGATCGAAGAGACCCGCAGCGTTTCCTCTTCACTCGGAGCGGACTCCATCCGTAGCGGCGTCGGCGCCGGTCTCCTCGGCCTGGCCCTCACCCTCCTTTTCGTTCTCGCTTATTACCGGTTGGCCGGCCTCGTCGCCTGTTTGGCCCTGGCAGTCAATCTCATCCTCCTCTTCGGGGCGATGAGCATGTTCAATTTTGTCCTCACCCTGCCCGGTATCGCCGGCATCATCCTGACCATCGGCATGGCCATTGACGCCAACGTCCTCATTTACGAGCGCCTCCGCGAGGAAATGGCGGCGGGCAAATCGCTCGGGACCGCGGTCAATTCGGCCTACAACAAGGCCTTCTCCGCCATCTTTGACGCCAACGTGACCACCCTGATCACCTCGGCCATTCTTTTCTGGCAAGCCACCGGCCCGGTCAAGGGTTTCGCCATCACCCTGACTCTCGGCATCATCGCCTCGATGTTTTCGGCGTTGCTTTTCACCCGCACGATCTTCGGGTTCCTGCTGGACAATTTCGGACTGAAAAAATTGCGCATGCTTAACTGGATTCCGTCCCACAGCATCGATTTTCTCGGCAAACGCCACATCGCCCTCGCCGCGTCCCTTGTCCTCATTCTCGGTTCGGTCGGATTTTTTGCCTGGCGCGGAGAGAAAAACTTCGGCGTCGACTTCACCGGCGGCGACCTTGTCGTGTTGGCCGCGACCGCGAACGTCCCGCTGGCCGACCTGCGGCAGAGTGTCAAAGCCGCCAGCCTGGGCGAAGCCACCCTGCAAACCGCGACGGAGGAAGGCCGCGAACTCATCACCGTGCAAAGTCGTTTCGGCACCGCCGATTCTTTGGTCACCAAATTGCAGCAGGATTTCCCCGCGGCCGGCCTGACCATCGAACAAACCGATACGGTCGGACCTCGGGTCGGCAAGGAACTGGCCGGACGCTCGCTCTTCGCACTGGCCCTCGGCCTGCTCGGCATCCTCGTTTACGTCACACTGCGCTTCGAATTCTCCTTCGCCCTCGGGGCACTCGTCGCATTGCTCCACGATGTCGTCATCACCATCGGCGTCTTCTCGCTTCTCGGCCGGGAAGTTTCCCTCGTCATGGTCGGCGCCGTGCTCACCATCGCCGGCTACTCGATCAACGACACCATTGTGGTCTTCGACCGCGTCCGCGAGGGACTCAAGTCCGGACGCCGCGGCACGGTCGCGCAAATCATGAATGCGTGCATCAATGAAACCCTCGGCCGCACCATTCTGACCGGCGGCACCACCCTGCTGGCCACGTCGGCATTGTTTTTCCTCGGCGGACCGGTTCTCAGCGACTTTGCCCTGGCCATCATCATCGGCGTGCTTATCGGAACCTACTCGTCCATCTTCGTCGCCGCACCCATTGTTCTTTGGTGGGGCAAACGCACCGGCAAAAGCATCAAGCGTGAAGTGCTGGGCGATCCGGAAACCGCAACGGTCTGAGTCCGCTTCCGCTCGCGGCGCGTGGTGTCCTTCCACTTCCCATGGAAACCATCGTTATCGGCCACCGCAACCCGGACATGGATTCGGTCTGTTCCGCCGTGGCTTACGCCGCGCTGAAGGAACGGTTGGGCGAAAAAGGTGTCCGCCCGGCCCGCGCCGGCGCATTGAACGAACGTATCGCTTTCGTTCTCGAAAAATTCGGCGTGCCCCAACCCGAATTCCTCCCCGATGTCACCCCGAGGGTGCGCGACGCCATGATCAAGGATTACGTCGGGATCCGTCCGGACCAACCGATCGCCGAGGCCCTCGGCCTGATGTCATCCAAACGCCTGCGCGCCCTTCCCGTGGTGGATGAAGACCTGCGCTTTCACGGCACGATCAGCGAAAACAAACTGCTCGGATTGGTCATGCCCTCGCGCCAGACGGCCCAGCAGGCCCGCGAAGTGCTGGCCAGCCTCGCCAATATCGCGGGGACATTCGAAGGACGCTCGCTCACCGGGCCGCTCTCTTCCCACGAAGAGACGTATGCCCTCGTGGTGGCCGCGATGGACGCGGACACCTTCGCCAACCGCCTTCGCAATCTCGAACCCGCACGCACCGTCCTTTTCGTCGGCGATCGTGAGAACGTGCACCGCACCGCACTTCAAGGCGGGATCAGCGCGCTCGTCGTCACCGGCGGGGCCGAGGTTGATCCCACCTTTGCCGCTGAGGCGCAGGCCGCCGGCATGGCCGTCATTACTTCCCCGTGGGACACCGCCACGAGTGTGATTTTTGCCCGTGGCGCCATGGTCGCCCGGCACGCGCTCGAGGAGGTTCCGGAAAAATTCGACGGCGACGCCCCGCTCGAATTGGCCCGCCGCAGCGTGGCCCTCTCCAACAAATTTATTTTCCCCGTGCTCGATAGCGAGGCACGGTTGGAGGGCATCCTTTCCAAGAGCGACTTTCTCAAGGGACCCTTGCGGCAGCTCATCCTTGTCGACCACAACGAACTTTCGCAGGCCGTTCCCGGAGCAGACAACTTGCCCGTGATCGAAATCATCGATCACCACCGGCTCGGCAACCGGTCGACCGAGGCTCCCATCCTTTTTCTCAACCAGCCCGTCGGGTCGACTTGCACCATTGTTGCCGACCTCTATCAGCGGTCTGGTCTCGCCCCCGAACGCTCCGTGGCCGGACTTCTTCTCGCCGGCATCGTGGCCGACACCCTGAACGGCACATCGCCGACCGCCACGGAAACCGACCGTCGGTTTCTCGCGGACTTGGGGGTGGCCGCAGGTATTAGTGCCGGAGACCTCGCGGCGGAAATTTTCGCCGTTGGCTCACCCTTGCAGACCATGAGCCCGGACAAAGTTGTCGGGGCTGATGCCAAACAGTATGAGGAAAAAGGACTCCGCTTCAGTGTGGCGCAAATCGAAGAAGTCACCTTTGCCAACTTCGACTCCCAACGCGAACACCTCCTCGCGGCGCTGCGCGAGCGGGTCCGGTCCGAAGGCCTTTTCTTTGCCGCTCTGCTCGTGACAGACATCAACGAGCAAAATTCTTATCTTCTCGTCGAGGGAAACGGCGACTTCCTCCGCTCCATCACTTACCCGGAGCAATCGGACCGCGTTTGGTTCCTCGAAGGCGTGGTTTCGCGCAAAAAACAACTCCTGCCCTACCTGACCGAATGCCTGGCCCGGGTCCGCTGACCCCGCCGGAGCCGGAAATAAGGGTCTTGGGGGGACCAAAATCACGCTTAAAGTGTTGGCAACCAATGGATAAAAGTATTATTTGACGCCCCTTGGGATGCCCTCCTACGCTTTAATCCATGCCTCCCCAGACACCTAGAAAGGATGTGAATCACTAATGCCCGAAGTCATCGTTCGCAAAGGAGAGTCGATTGACCGCGCGATCAAGCGGTTGAAATCGAAACTAGACTCCGAGGGAATCATGGATGAGGTGCGTCGCCTGCGCGCTTTTGAGACGCCGACCCAGAAAACCCGTCGTAAAGCCAAGGCCAACGCCAAACGCGCCAAAATGAAGCACCGCTTCAACCCATCCTGAGTCCATCCGTTCCAACTCCGCGCATCTTCCTTGCTGGCTGTGGCTACACCGGCGAAAGATGCGCGGATTTTTTTTGCGAGGCAGGCAGCGAGGTCACCGCTCTTGTTTCCTCGGAAGAATCCGCCCGGCGACTGGCCGGCAAACCCTACCGCGTCATCGCCGCGGATGCCGCGGATCCCGGACAACTGCAGGCCGCCTTGACCGGCCAACCCAGCCCCGACCTGCTCATCCACTGCTTGAGCGGTAAAGATGGCCGCAACCCGGAAGCTTACCGCACGGTTTATTGCCAGACCCTGCACAATCTTCTCGAGCTTCTCGATCCCGCCTTCACCGTTTTCACCAGCAGCACATCGGTCTATCCGCAAAACGACGCCACCGAAGTCGACGAATCATCCCCGACCGGCGGCACACCGACCGGCGACGTCTTGCTCGAGGCCGAGCAACTTGCCCTGCAGGCAAATGGGGCCGCCGTCCGTCTCGGCGGCATCTACGGCCCGGGCCGGGCCCGCTTCATCGAGGCCGCCCGCGCCGGCCAACCCCTTCCTTTCGGTGCCCCCGACGCCTTCATCAATCTCATCCATCGCGACGATGCCGCCCGCGCCCTCTTCCACATCGCATCCCAGCGCCAACCCGGCATCTTCAATGCCGTCGACGACCACCCGTCCCGTCGTGACGATCTGGCCGAATCCATCCGCACAGGCGCGCCGACGCCGGCCCATGGACACAAAATCTCAACCGGCAAGCGTGTCCGCAACACCAAGCTCCGCCGCACCGGATGGTCCCCCCGATACCCCTCCATCCTTGATGCGGTCGAATCCCGTTCTTTTTGAACCGCTTCAAGAAAAGTTTGCTTCCCCGTCCTCATGCGGCCGGTCCTGAAGCCAGTTGGGCAAACCGGGTGCGGTCCGGATCTCCAAGGTCCGGAAGGTGTTGGCTTAAAAAGCCAATTTAACCCACCCTTTTGAGCATGCAGAGGCTCATCGACAACTGGGTCTACGGCGGATTCCTTGCCGCGATCCTTATTCTCGGCCTGTTTGCGGCCATCGGCGGTGACTGGAGCGCGGCACTCTGGCTCGTGGCGATTCAGCTGCCCATCTACATGATCCACCAATACGAGGAACATGACGCTGATAAGTTTCGGATTTTTGTCAACCAACTCGTGGGCCACGGACGGGATGTCCTGACGCCAAAAGCAGTCTTCATGATCAATATCCCGGGCGTCTGGGGCGTCAATCTGGCGGCCATTGCGCTGGCCCACTTGGTCAATATGGGTTTCGGACTCATCGCGATTTGGTTGACGCTCCTCAATGGCATCATCCATGTCGCCCAAGGCGTGGCGCTCCGCCGCTACAACCCTGGGTTGGTCACGGCCGTATGCTTGTTTTTGCCCGCCGGGATCTTCGGGATTTGGGGGCTCCACGCCGCCGGGCATGGCTCAGCCCCGTGGCAAGCACTCGGTCTGGGCGTAGCGCTTACTATCCACCTTGCCATCATCGCCCACGTGCGGGGGAGAATGAAAAAGTTGGATGCTCGGTGAAAGCGGCCCGGTCAGGCGGCACCGATCGCCGCCCGGACCACCCGGGCCAGAGCCACACTTTGCGGTGAATCCGCAGGCACGCACACTGTTTCGGCCTCGACCAACCATTTTTTCCCCCCGCCAACCTCCAAATACCCGCTCGTTTGCCAATCCCTGATCCGGCCCGCCACACTCAACGGATCATCAATCAACGCTCCCGCTTCGCCCCGCGGCAGCAATCGAGCTTCTGCCGCATAGCCGCGCTCGGCAAAAATTTCCCGTAGAAGCGGGACGCCCCGCGCTTCGCCCACCGCGTGAAGCAATCCGCCCGCGCCGACAACCAGGGGTACACCCTCCAACTCTAGCTCCATCCAATCAACGCACGCCTCGGCCAGATCCGTACGTTCGTCGCAGAGATGGTAAAGCACCCCGTGCAACTTCACATGACCGACCCGGCCGCCCTCAACGGCTGCTGCGCGCTGCAGGGCACGCACCTGCTCCTCGAGCAGTTGCGTCAACTCATCCGCACTGACCTCCACCGCGGCGCGCCCGAAATTTTCCCGATCCGGCCAGCCGGGATGCGCACCCGCCTGCACCCCGAGCCGCAGTGCTTCCCGCACCACACGCCGCATGGTCGCCTCGTCACCCGCGTGACCGCCGCACGCGACATTGGCCAAATCCACCAACTGGAGCATCGCGGTCGTGACTTCCGCGGGCTCTCCCTCTCCCAGATCGCAATTGAGCAGCACTTTCATATCTTCAGCAGCTCGGATCTGACCGTGCCGCCTGGCGGCACCTGCGCCAAACGGTGGCCTTCTTCTTCCTCAAGCCAACCTATCTTCAGATAACCACCGACCGTCGGTCCATCCCGCATCGTCACCACCGGTTGCCCTCCACCGATGATCGGCACGGACCCCCAAGACTGGAAGATCCCATCCTTCATCATCCGGCAGAGCTGCGCTTCAATAGAGCCCGATGAAGTCCCCGGCCCAGGCATCGGGATAGCCGAAGCCGAAAGGCGCCATCCCGGCATAACCCGGGTCGGACCAGTAAGGGTGCAGCCCGGCGGTGGAGGAAGGAATGTTGCCGGCATCTTCGAGATAGATGCCCTTCGCTTTGCCCAGATAATTGACCAGCGTGCTATCCGCTCCCGCATCGACCAACCCGTTGATCTGCTGGCTCGAAAAGTCGTAAGGCGTCTTGGTCGCCTTCAAATACGGCACGATCATCTTGCCCGGGATGCCCTGCGTGGCAAGGTTCCTGATGTCGTCATACCCGAGGACCCGCCCGTGCGCGATGCGTGCATAGGTCACCGGCGCAACTTTCTTGGCCGCGAGCACCTTCATGTAACCCGGTTGCTCGAGTTGAGGGACGCGGGTCGTGGCGCAACCGCACAAGGCCATACCGAGGAACAGGAACAAGGCTTTCTTCATCCCATCACCCTGCACCATGCCCGAGCCGACATAAAGACGAAAGCGGCGGGGACCCGCGTCCCCGCCGCCTCGTGCTATATCAACCCAATCAGGCCCCACACGGGGCACAATTTGTCAGACGGCTTTGTCGCCCGTCTCGTCGGTGCGGATGCGGATCGCTTCCTCCACCGGCGAAATGAAGACCTTGCCGTCACCGATCTTGCCGGTCCTGGCCGCCTTGACGATGGCCGCGGTGGCTTTCTCCACCACATCCTCGGCCAGCACGACCTCGATCTTGATCTTGGGAAGGAAATCCACCGTGTATTCGCTGCCCCGGTAGATTTCGGTATGGCCCTTCTGACGGCCAAACCCCTTCACTTCGCTGACCGTCATTCCCTCGATGCCGAGGTCGGCCAGCGCGTCTTTGACTTCCTCAAGCTTGAACGGCTTGATGATTGCTTCGATTTTTTTCATTGGTGTGATCTTCCTTTTTGCAATGGATTACTTGTTGGCTACGAAGTCGGGATAGGCCTCCTGGCCGTGCTCCCCGATGTCGAGACCCTCCTCTTCTTCCTCGGCGCTGACCCGCAGGCCGAAGATCGCTTTGATCACTCCGAAGGTGACAAGCGAAAAGATAAAGGCGAAGGCCGAAATGGCAACCGTGCCGATAATCTGCACGGATAGCGCGCCCGCGCCAAAAATACCCACCGCAATCGTGCCCCAGTTGCCGCAGATGCCGTGCACCGAAATGGCACCGACCGGATCGTCGATCTTCAAACGGTCGAACATCAGAACCGAAAAGACCACGATGACACCGGAGATCGCGCCGACCAAAACGGCCGGCCAGGGGGCAATGCTGTCAGCTCCCGCGGTGATCCCGACGAGACCTGCCAGCATTCCGTTCAGGGCCATCGAAAGATCGGGCTTTTTCAAAACCATCCACGAGGTGAAAGCCGCCGCCAAACCACCCGCCGCCCCAGCCAAAGCCGTTGTGACGAAGACCAAGGAGACGAGCACCGGATCGGCACTGAGCACAGAGCCACCGTTAAAACCGAACCATCCGAGAAAGAGCAAGAAGACGCCGATGGTGGCCAACGGCATACTGTGCCCGAGAATCGGCCTGATTTTCCCGTCCACATATTTGCCAGCTCGAGGGCCGAGGATGAGCACCGCGGCCAAGGCAGCATAACCACCGAAAGCATGCACCAGGGAAGAACCGGCGAAGTCGATGAAGTTTTCACTCAGCCAGCCGCCGCCCCATTCCCAAGAGCCGGTGATCGGATAGCCGAAGGCGACAATAATCGTCGCACCGAGCATGAACGAACCGAGTTTGATGCGCTCAGCCACCGCGCCGGAAATGATTGTGGCGGCCGTTGCGGCAAACATGGCTTGGAAGATAAAGTCACCCCAAATGGTATAGCCCGCGTTATACTCGCTGGTCAGGTTGGCCACGATGGCATCGGGTTCAGTGAAGCCACTGGCAATTGGAGTACCCAAGGCAAACCAACCGGGAATAGACCAGTTGTCTCCCGGATACATGGCATTGAAGCCGTAAGCCGCATAGGCTAAAATACCCATGCAGATGATGAAGACGTTCTTGAACAGGATGTTGGTGGTGTTCTTCGCCTGCGTCAGGCCAGATTCCAACGTGGCGAAGCCAAGGTGCATGAGGAACACGAGCGCCGCCGCAAGGCAGATCCAGAGGTTGTTGACCGTGAAGATGGCCTGTGCGGCCTCTTTACCGGCCCAGTAAGCCTCGACCGGCGTGGGTTCCTCTTCCGCTTCAGCCGGTTCGGCCACCGCGACCGCTTCGGTCGCGACAACGGCAATATCGCCGGCTGCGTCAATAACGACGGCGGCCGACTCCTCGACTACCACAGCCGGGGCCATGGGATCATCTTGCGCTTGCAGCGGGAGCGCGGCCATCACGGCCATCAGCAATCCGCCAAGAATTTTTTTGGTTCGCATATTCGTATTCAGGATTTTGTTTTTTGGTTGAGTTTCCGGCCTTGCATCCACCCGACTGCCCTCACGGGGCCCGCGTGGATTGGCAAGATACCGGTAAGGGGATTAAAGCAACCCCCGTGCCAAGTCCTCCCGCCCCAGTGTCGGCGAAATATCCGGCCTGCGGGTGGATAATTCCCGCCACCCACACCGGGGCAGAGACTGGCGATATTTAGACAAACCCGAAGCACTTTCCCCGGTCCCGTCACGCGAGGGACATCTCGCCCGGACGCGCGAGACCCTTTATTATCTACCTCCCAATGTCGTTCGACCAATCCCCGCGTATCCTCGCCCGAGTCTTTGCCTATCTCCGCCGCTACCCGCTGCTCGCCGCGGCCACCTTGCTCTGCGCGCTTGGCGCCTCCGTCATGGTCATCATCTTCCCGGTGGTCACCCAGCGCATCATCGACGACGTGCTGCGCGGCGGAAAAACCGAGGCCCTCTGGCCGATGATCGCGCTCGCGGCCTTTGGCTTCTTCGCCCAGGACGGACTCAACACCCTGCGTATTCTCCTCAACAACACCTTCGAACAACGCGTCCTCTTCGATCTGCGCAGCGATCTTTACGAACGGCTGCAATCTCTCCCCCTCACCTGGTTCGACCACCGCGCCACCGGCGACATCATGACCCGTGTGGTCGAAGACGTCGGCAGCGTCGAACGTGTCCTCATCGACGGCATCGAACAAGGGGCGGTCGCCATCCTGCAGATCACCGTCGTCTTCGGTCTCATGCTCTGGTGGAGTCCCTCCCTCGCCCTCTGCGCGCTTACTCCCGTCCCTTTCCTCATCGCCGGCGCCCTCGCCTACACCTTCACTGCCGGCCAACGCTACGGAGTGCAACGCCGCGCCGCCTCCGATCTCAACTCCCTCCTGCACGACAACCTCGATGGCATCCGCCAGATCAAAGGCTACGCCCGCGATACCGCCGAACACGAACGCTTCAACACCACGAGCGAAAAGCTCCGCCAAGCCACCCTCGTCGTGATGCGCGCCTGGGCTTTCTACAACCCGGGGATGAATTTCTTTTCCTCCCTGGGCAGCCTTGTTGTCCTCGGCTACGGCGGCTGGGCCGCCCTCCAGGGCAAACTCGACCTCGGTGTTCTCGTCGCCTTTCTCGTCCTTGTCCGCTTCCTTTACGAGCCGGTCGGACGCCTCCACCAACTCAACCAAATCATCCAAGCCGGTCGCGCCGCCGGCAAAAGGGTCTTTGACATCCTCGACGCCACGCCCGAACCGGACGCCGGCCAGACCCCTCTCCCGTCCCCGCTCCACGGCGAAATCAAATTCGAAAACATCCGCTTCGCCTACGGCGACGGACCCGACGTCCTCCACGAGATCAACCTCACGGCCAAGCCCGGGGAAACTGTCGCCTTGGTCGGCCCCACCGGTGCGGGAAAATCGTCCCTCGTCGGACTCCTCATGCGCTTCTACGAGTCGACCGGGGGCCAGATCACGCTCGACGGTCAGGACATCCGCGACTTCGCCAAAAAAGATCTCCGCCGCGTGGTCGGGCTCGTCTCCCAGGAAAGTTTCCTCTTCAACGGCACCGTGGCCGACAACCTTCGCTTCGGCAAAACGGACGCCACGGACGAAGAACTCTGGACCGCCCTCCGCGCCGCCAACGCCGCATCTTTCGTCGAAAAACTCCCCCAACAACTCGACACCGAAGTCGGCGAACGCGGCGTGCGCCTGAGCGTGGGCGAAAAACAGCGCATCTCCATCGCCCGAGCCCTGCTCAAGGATCCACCCGTTCTCCTCCTCGACGAAGCCACCGCCAGCGTCGACAACACCACCGAGAAACTCATCCAGCAGGCCCTCGACCGCCTTCTGCAAAAACGGACCAGCTTTGTCATCGCCCACCGCCTCTCGACCGTCCGCCACGCCGACCAGATTCTCGTCCTCGACCAAGGCCGCATCGTCGAACAGGGCAAACACGAGGAACTCCTGCAAAAAGGCGGCCTCTACGCCCGGCTCTGCGCCGGAACCGGACTCCTCAACGAATCCTGAGGGCCCGCGACCGCTCCCGACAAAAAGCCGCCTCGCCCCTTCCGCATTGACTCCACGCGCTGCGCAGTCCATCCAGACCCCATGGAAAATACGCCGCCGCCCATTTCCTTGCCCCCGGGCCAGCCCCCGGCTATCCCGCCAACTCCGACCACCGACAACTCCCTCGCCGTGCTCCTGCAACTGCTCGGCTTCGCCGGCTTCGTCTTCCCCTTCGGCAATATCGTCGCTCCGCTCGTGCTCTGGCTGGTCAAGCGCGCCGACAGCCCCCTCCTCGACCGCACCGGCCAGGAAGTGATCAACTTCCAGATCAGCTACACCATTTACGCCGCCATCGCCGGTGCCCTCTGCTTCGTCCTCATCGGACTCCTCATCCTGCCGGTCATTTTTATTCTCTGGATCGTCTTTATGGTCATCGCCGCAGTCAAAACGAGCAACGGGGAAGAATATCGTTACCCCGCCACCATCCGCCTCCTGCAGTAACTCGGGGCAGCAAGGCGCGAACCAACGTGACGTCCGCCGCTGCTCTGGCTGCGCGACGAACCAAGAATGGAGGCGAGGGGAGTCGAACCCCTGTCCTCATAGCGCTGAACGCCGCCCACTACATGCTTAGCTGCCGGTGAGTATTCGGACTCGGGCTGCTCGGCAGCGCGCCACCTTTGTCCTATCGTCCACGAGAAGATCCCCGGCGGCAGCGGTCGATCCCGCCGCCGAGTTGCCTGCTGTCGTCGGCTTCCCGCCTAGCAGGCGTCAACTGGAAGCCGTCGCGGGCGTTTAAGCCGCGAGAGCGAGATCTTCGTTCTCTGCTGTTATTTTTTTGATCCGATTTTTAACGAGGCCAACGAATCATCCTCGGCATGCGGACGTCGCTTCGCACCATAAGTCGAAACCATATACGCCCCCGTCACAATTCAAACTAACTGCCCTCGCTGCACCTGTCAAACGCCCGTTGGTTGCCGCCGGCCATGGCGCGGCGGCCCTCGACCAATTTTGAAGTGCGGCGGCTTGGTGCCGTTTTGCTATCCTTTCCCCATGTTCGGCCTGACCCCCCGCGAAACCGCCACCCTGCGCCGCCTCTCCACCCCGCGCAAAATCCAGGACTTCCTCGACCGGATCCCGGTCAATTTCGAGAAACACGGCGAGACCCACATGTCCCCCCGCCGCGTCCTGCGCGAACGCAAAGCCCATTGCATTGAGGGCGCCCTCGTCGCCGCAGTCGCTTTTTGGCTACAGGGCAAGCCGCCATGGCTCCTCGATCTGAAAACCATCGAATTCGACGACGAGCACGTCGTGGCCTTGTTCAAAGAACACGGCTGCTGGGGCGCCATTTCCAAAACCAACCACGCCGTCGTGCGCTACCGAGACCCGATCTACAAAACCGTCCGCGAACTGGCCCTGTCCTACTACCACGAATACTTCCGCGACGACGGACTGAAAACCCTCGCCTCTTACTCCCGCCCCTTCGACCTCCGCACCATGGGCGACTATTGGGTCACCACGCACGAAGATCTGTGGGAAATCGACGACAAACTCAACGCCGTCTCCCACTACCAATTCGTCCCGAAAAAAAACAAAAAACTCATCCGCCGCGCCACCCCCTTCGAACGCCGCGTGATCAATACCCGCGAGTGGTCAAAGGACGATGCACGGACTTGAAAATCCAAAAAACTTGTAACGGCGGTCACAGCCGAGCCATGGCGAGACGGCCCGCAGGCAAACCGCCGCGACACCTCACTCAGGCTTCAAACTCAAGTCTCAGCCTTATTAAGCGCCGCGCAGTTCCAGCGGCGCGGCACTCATCCCAAACGCCTCGGCCACCATCGGGCAAGTCAGCTTCCCCTCGTACACATTGATCCCGCCCCGCAGGGCCGGCACCTTTTCACACGCACCCGCCAACCCGAGATCGGCAATCATTTCGACATAAGGCGCCGTCACATTGGTCAGCGCTTGCGTCGCCGTGCGGGCGTAAGCACCCGGCATGTTGGCCACGCAATAATGGATGACCCCCTCCTCGACAAAGGTCGGATTTTCATGCGCCGTCGGGCGCGAGGTTTCCGCACAACCACCCTGGTCGATGGCGATATCGACAAACACGCTCCCCGGCTTCATACACCGCAACATCTCCCGCGTGATCAACCGCGGCGCGCGCGCGCCCGGTACCAGCACCGCGCCGATCAGAAGGTCCACCTGCGGCAACACTTCCTGCAAGTGCGCCTCGTTCGAGTAAAGCGTATGCGCGGTGTGCAGCGTGATATCCAAGAAACGCATCCGCTCGAGATCAACTTCCAGAATGGTCACATCCGCCCCCAACCCCTGCGCCATGCGCGCGGCATTGATCCCCGACGTCCCGCCGCCGATCACCACCACTTTCCCGGGCAACACCCCGGGCACCCCGCCGAGCAGCACGCCGTTCCCGCCATTGTGCTTGGCCAAATAATAAGCACCGACCACGACCGACATCCTCCCCGCAATTTCACTCATCGGCTCGAGGAGTGGCAACCGCCGGTTGATCTCGATCGTCTCGTAAGCCAAACCCGTCACTCCGCTCTTGATCAGCGATTCAGTCAGGGTTTTATCCGCGGCAAGGTGCAGGTAGGTGAAAAGAATCTGGCCCTTACGGAGCAACGGGATCTCCTCCGGTTGCGGCTCCTTCACCTTGACAACTAGATCCGCGTCAAACGCCGCGGCAGGCGTATCGACCATCGTGGCGCCAGCCGCCTCATAGTCGGCATCCGGATAGCCACAACCCCCGCCCGCCCCGCGTTCGACCAGCACCTCATGGCCGCGTTTCTTCAACTGATAGGCCGTGGCCGGCAAGAGCGCGACCCGATGCTCCTGCTTTTTTATCTCCCGGGGGACTCCGATTTTCATGAGGGGAATAACTGCTTATACCCCCACTTGCAGCGCCAGTCCACGCCCGTCGCAGCCAAGCTCATCGGCAGGAGCCGATACCAAAACTCCCCTCATCGATTTTTTCAACACCCGCCAACGCAACTCGCGCCACTTAAAACTTACAACCCTAAAACTTAAAACTCCCTCCCCCTCATCCCTCTTTTTCCAACCGCTCAGCCAGCCACTGCTTGATCATGCTCTGGTAATTCAAATACCGCGAGCGGGCCACCCGCTTGATCCGGGCCAGCATCCGCGGGTCGAACCGCAAGGTCACCGTGGCCGACTCGCGCGCGTCGCTCTTCGGGATCGAGGCATTCATCAGCTTCGGATCGAGACTGTGCCGCAACCAGAATGCCGCTTCAGCCGCCGCGTCATCGAAGGCGGGCACCTCCGACCACGCACGCAGCGCGCGCAACTCGTTCGCTTCGCTATTCGGCATTCTTCCTTTCGAAAAAGTTTTCCTCGTCCTTGGTCATCGGCCGCGCCGCCACCACCCGCACCGTTTTGCCATCCGTCCAGAACACGCTGAAAATTCCCCGCCCCTCGACCGAGCGCCCGAGGTTGAAATAGCGCGCCTCTCCATGGTCATAGTCGGGCAGCAGACGAAGACTGAACGGATCCTCGAACGATTCTTCGATCGCCCGCGGGGTCAGGGCCTTGAGGTCGAATGGTGCCTCGAGCCAGTCGAATTCCATAAGGCCGCGCTTAGTCCGGCGCCTGGATCAACTCGATCTCGTAGCCCTCCGGTGCGTCGATGAAGGCAAAAACCGTTCCGGTCGATGAAGTGGTCGGACCATCGGAAAGCGGGTATCCCTTGGCCGCGGCTTCCTCGGCGAATTTTTCCAAATCCGTCACCTCAAAAGCCAGATGGGTCAGGTCAGGCCCGACCACAACTGGTCCGGCCGCCGGATAGGAACAAATCTCGATCAATTCCTCGCTCTCCGGTGCTTTAAGAAAAACCAACTCGGATCCGCGCGGAGACTTGTGGCGGCGGATTTCTTCCAAACCGAGCACGTCCCGGTAAAAACCGACCGTCTTTTCGAGGTCGTTCACCCGGTAGCGGGTGTGGAGTAATTTCGTGATCATGGCTAATGCCTATCACACCGCAGCACCCGCTGTCTCCCCGTTTCGCAGGATGCCCTTGGCACACAACTCCCAGGAATGCACCTGGTCAAGAATCACGTCGGCCATCCCCGGATCCGTACCAACCGCGCGCGAATAAAAAAGCCGCCGGCCGTCGAGCAGATGCGGATTCTTCCGCTCCCGCTCCCCGGCATCCTCCCCGTCCGTGATGCCGAGCAAACCCGGGATGTCCTCGTCGCTGTGCAATCCGTCCGCGATGAAAAACGGTACGGCGATCACCTCCCGGCACGGAGTGATCGTTCGCCAGTCTTCGATCTTCGGCGGTGTTTCCATGAACGCCCCGTGCACCTCGGCGAAAATACCGCGCGCCCGGATGGCCTCCACCTGCGCCTCGACCGCTTCCGAACTCCGCGTGTCGAGCGGCGTGCCGTGGCCGAGCACGAGCAAAGCTGCGTGGGCAAACTCGACCCCCGGGGCCACTTCCCGGGCCCGATGGAGCAACACTTCGGTCATGCGAGGATGCCCCCCGACCGGCAAACACAAGCGCAGAACCTGTCCCTTGTCATTTTTGGTCACCGGTCCGGTCAGCCCGAGTTCTTTCGGGATGACATTGCGCACGAAATACCCCTCGACCGTGAAATTGGGCACAATAAAAATCTCCGGCTTGCTCAGACGGTCCAAAGCTTCCCGCAGTCCCGGCTTTTCTTTCCAAAATCCGCAAGCCACCTCACCGAACAACCCCGAGTCCCGCAGCCGCTCGGTCAATTCCCGGGTCGGCCGGCTCGACGTGGCATTGACACTCGAACCGTGGGCCAGCACCAAAAGCGCGGCATCCGTCTTTGGAGCAAAAGGAGCCTTCATCCCCGCATTTGTAGCGCCAGCTCACAACAGCCGGAACCCAAATATGGACACCCCTCTTGTGGTAGGGCGGGGCCTCCGGACCCGCCGCGCGCCCTGAATGAGGGTGATCCCCCCAGCTACTCTCAGCACACACCCGCCAGTGTGCCGCTCCGCCCACTTAAAACTTACAAACCTAAAACTTAAAACTCTCCCTTCCCCCCTCAGGCCGCCAAGGCAAGTCTCAGCCTTGGTCCTTCCGCTTCTCCTTTATCTCCGGCCCGGCAACCGCTAAATCTCCCCGCCTGCCATGACTGCCGCCATCCTTTATCTGGCCCTCGGGCTCGCCCTCCTTTACTACGGCGCGGAAGCGCTGGTGCGCGGCAGTTCGTCGCTCGCCCTGCGGCTCGGACTCTCCCCGCTGGTCGTCGGTCTCACCGTGGTTGCCTTCGGGACCAGCTCACCGGAACTGGTGGTCAGCCTCAAGGCCGGCCTAGCCGGCCAAGGCAACATCAGCGTGGGCAACGTGGTCGGTTCCAATATTTGCAACCTCGGACTGATCCTCGGCATCTGCGCCCTCGTCACCCCCATCGCCACCACCACGCAAATCGTGCGGATCGATATCCCGATCATGATCGCCGCCACCGCATTGACCATTTTCCTCCTATCGGACGGCACCCTTGGACGGACCGAGGGAATCATCCTCTACGCCTTGCTTCTCGCTTATGTTATCTCCAGCGTCCTTCTGGCCCGACGCCAATCGGCCGACACCCTCGGCGCGGAGTTCGGCCAAGAGGTGAAGGTTTCCAAGCGGGGACTGGCTGTCGATTTCCTCATGGTCGCGGGTGGACTTGTCCTCCTCATCTTCGGAGCGCGCTTCCTGGTCGACGGCGCCGTGGTCATCGCGCGGGCCTTCGGTTGGAGTGAAGCGCTTATCGGGCTGACCGTCATCGCGGTCGGCACGAGCCTGCCGGAATTGGCCACTTCACTGGTTGCCGCGGTGAAAAAAGAGGTGGACATCGCGGTGGGCAACATCGTCGGGTCGAATATTTTCAATCTCCTCGGCATCCTCGGCATCACCGCCATGGTCGCTCCACTCGACGCCTCGGGCATCAGCTTGGTCGACTATGCCGTCATGGCGGCCTTTGCCCTCGTCCTCTGGCCCATGGCCTACCACCAAAAGCGCATCACCCGCCTCGAAGGCGCCATCTTGCTCAGCGGCTACACCGCCTACCTGTCGTGGCTGGTTCTCTCGACCTTATCCGGCCGGGAGGTCGGGGCTTGACCCAATTTCAACTCAACGACCGCCAAATAGACTTGAGTCAGAGGAGTCCAGGGGCTGATCTTGGAATGTCCTATGCTTGCCGCATCGATTTCAGCCGCGCCCATCGAGCCGAGTCCGTGGATGATGATTCCCTTCGGTGCGATGCTTTTGTCCATCGCATTGATGCCTTTCATCAACCTGCACTGGTGGGAAAAGAACTACCCCAAGGTAGCCCTCGTTCTCGGTTTGTTCACCGCGGGCTACTACTTCTTCGTGCTGGGCGAACGCCACCGCCTGTTCGATGTCGCCCATGAATACGTCAGCTTCATCGCACTCATTGGATCACTCTTCATCGTGGCCGGCGGAGTGCACATCCGCGTGCGCGGCGAGGCCACCCCGCTACGGAACACCGTATTTCTCGGGATCGGGGCGGTCATTTCAAATTTCATCGGCACGACCGGCGCGTCCATGCTCATGATCCGCCCTTGGATCCGCATGAACAAATACCGCGTCACCGCGTTCCACGTGGTCTTCTTCATTTTCGTGGTGAGCAATGCCGGCGGTGCGCTGACCCCGATCGGCGATCCGCCGTTGTTCCTCGGATACCTCAAGGGGGTTCCGTTTTTCTGGACGACTGTGCACCTTTGGCTGCCTTGGTTGGTTGTCGTCAGCGCCCTGCTCGCCACCTTTTACGTCATTGATTCGATCAATTTCCGCCGCGCGCCCGAGGTGGTGCGCGAACTCGAAACCGGATACGAGGAGTTCCGGATCGACGGCAAAAGCAACTTCGTTTTCATCGGCCTCATCCTCGGGGCCGTTTTCCTGCCCACCCCGTGGCGCGAACTTACCATGGGCGCGGCCGCGCTCGGTTCCTGGTATGCCACGCCGAAGCAGGTCCACGAGATGAACCACTTCAATCTCCATCCGATCAAAGAAGTGGCTTGGCTCTTTTTCGGTATCTTCGGGACGATGATTCCTGCCTTGGACTACGTGCAAATTCACTCCGACACGCTCGGCGTGGAGACACCTTTGCAGTTCTACGCCTTCACCGGCGTGCTCTCGGCGGCGCTGGACAATGCACCGACTTACCTGACCTTCCTCGCTGCGGCACTCGGACAGGAAGGGCTGGATCTGGGCAAGGCCAGCGACGTCGCATCCTTTGCCGCTTCGCATGTTCCGATCCTTGTCGCCATCTCGCTCGGTGCCGTCTTCTTCGGCGCTGCCACTTACATCGGCAACGGACCCAATTTCATGGTCAAAGCCATCGCCGAACATGCCAAAGTAAAAACTCCGTCCTTTTTTGGCTACATCCTCCGCTACAGCCTGCCTGTTCTTCTGCCGATCATTGCCGTGGTCGGCTGGCTCTTTCTCCGATAAGGGGACGGTTGACACCAGCCCACAGTGGTTTACTCTCGCGGTGTGAAGTTGGTCGCATTTCCATTGCTGTTGCTTGGTTTGGCCCTTGTGCTGCTAGCGCCTGCGGCGGCCACTCCCAACCTGGTCGCCTCCTGCGCCTCGGCCTGTTGCGAGACTAACCCGGGCTGCTGTGCCACCGCTTGTCCTTGCCCGCCCCTCTCCTCTCAGACCAGCGGAGCGAGCATCTTCATTCTTTCCACCGTTGTCCCAGCTATGGTCTTTGCGCCCTCCTGCTCACCAGCGGCGCAACTCGAGAACAAATCCTTCTCCACGCGGACCTCACGTCCGCCCGTTCCCCCGCCCCGAGCCTGAGGGCTCACTCCGCGTCGGCTTCCGTCCTGGTTGGCGGAAGGAACCTTGGAACGAAACCTCAAAAGGAAATCATCAAAATGAAAAATATCCTCTTGGCAATTCTGGCGGTCCTCGCCCTGTCCTTCACGGCCACGGCGCAAGAAGCCTGCAAGTGCACCGACTGCGGCGGCCAATGCTGCCCCTGCGACTGCGCTGCCGGCTGCTGCTAAACGGACCGCCTAGTCAGAAATCACACGCGCCCCGGGAAACCGGGGCGCGTCTTTTTTCTGGAGTGCGGCGGCTCGACGCCGCTTTTCAAAGATCCAATGCCTTAAGTAAAGTTTGACAATCCTTTTGCCGTATTGCAGCATTGCAGCATGACCGCGCTCCAAGTCTCCAAGCGAGGCACCGTCACCCTCCCTCCGGAAATCCGTGAGGCCCTCGGCCTCAATGCCGCCCAGCATCCCATGGTGCTGGCCGAATTACGCAACGGAGGACTTTTCCTTCAGCCCGCCGAAGCACTTCCGGTCCGTGAAATCCCGCTCGAGCAGATGAAAAAGTGGATCACCGAAGACGAGCGGGACGCTGGGGGCTTTTGGCAGCGGGCCGGCCAAGCGTGAGAGTCTTTCTCGACAGCAGTGTCGTTTTGTCGGCCTGCGGATCGGTGAAATCCCTCTCCCGCCTGATCACCTTGATCGCCCAAGAGCGCGGTTGGCACCTTGTCTCCTCCGCCTATTGCCGCGCCGAAGTTGCCCGCAACGTCGGCAAATTCGGCGACGAAGCAACAGCCTATTGGACGACCTTGCGCGCCAAACTGGAATGGGTACCCGATGCCCTGACCAGCAAACGTCCGCTCCTCCTCACCGCCTCCAAAGACAAGCCCATCCTCATCTCCGCCCTCGCCGACCGCAGCAAAGTCCTCCTCACCCTCGACCTCGGCGACTTCGGTCCCCTCCTTGGCACCGAAGTCTACGGCACCCTCGTCACCACCCCGCGCGATTTTCTTCAGCGCGAGGGTTTGCAAGATCTACAGACCTAGAGCTCTCAGCCTTGGGGTTCCAGATTGAACCTTGCTGGAGACGCAGGTTCGTTAGGCGGATTTATCAACGACAGCACCGCTTTGCCGTGAGGCCATGGAGCACGGGCTCTCAGGCTTCCGACTGACTGAAATCCCAGAACTCCCGGAGAGTCTCTTGGCCGCCGCGCGGCCTACGGTTTTCGGGCGCCCCTGCTTCGGGGAGCCGGCCCGGAGGAGAGCTTGATTCTCTCGTAAGCTCCGCGCTTTTTGTCCTCGGGATGCGGTTCGACCGCAAGGACCGTGATGTCGCCTTGGTCCGGGCCGTAGGTCCAGAAAACCCGTCCTGCTCCGGGCGTGTTGTTTTCGAGATAAGACTGGAAAATCTTTAGGCCGTTCTAGCGGCTCAGGTCGCTGATCTCGTGGGAGGAGAGACTGTTGTGGCGGGGATCGGCCGACAGATAGCCGAGCACTTTGACCAGCTTCTTGAAGAACTTCTCCTCGTCCTTGCCAAGCCGGCCCGCCTGCTGCCGCGTGGAGAGATCCTGCCAGAGAGCCTCCATCTCGGGCTGGCCCCATGCGGAGCGCGAAAGGTATCGCCCTGCTCAGCTCCCGATGAAGGGTGACAGATCGATCGGTGCAGAGGCCTTGCCCCTCTTGAGGGACGCCACGGAGCTTTCGAGCATCTTGCGCGTCCGCGCGGGGATTTTGTCCGGGGCCACCAGCACTCGCGGCTCCAGCAAAAAACTGCCGTTGGAGAGAGCCATTACATGGAAATACTTGGTTCTGGTTCCACGCAGACTGATGCGGCTTTTGGCGTCCGCGGCGACGTCGTAGTTCCGGACAACCGTGACGCGTTTCCTCGCTTTCGTTGGCTCGACGACTTTGACCATGCGGACAAAAAGGTGGGAAATCCCACTCTGGTCAACATCAACTTTTACCAAGACAGGCCGGTCGCCAAAACCCGTCACACCGCTCAGAGTGCAGCTTTCACTTCCGTCAACTCGGCGAAGACGTGGCCGATGAAGACTTTGACTTCGACCCGCAAGGGAAGGCGCACTTCGTCGTCGCTCACCCAGACCGTGCCGCGTTGGAATTTTTTGTGCGGCTGAAGGGAGTAGTCTTTGCCAATCCAGTCGATATCCATGGCGCAACGGATGACCTTGCGCTGCTCGCCCCGCCAGCGGAGGGTCTCGCGACCAATAACTTTGAGGTGCACCAGATACATCCACTCCCCGGGAAAGACGGCGAGCTTGAGCGTGTCGCCGGCGGCCAAGGGTTGACTGCGGGCCAGGAGCAAAGCACCGGCCATGTCGCGCAGACCGCCGACGTAAAAGTTGAGCCACTTCGGTTCCGAGCCTTCATCTTTTGAATTGATCCGGCGCGAACGCACGCCGCCCGGGCGAAAGTCGGTTGTCTCGGTCACACGGTAACGTTTGTATTTTTCGACCAAGGTGAACTGCCGGGACCGCCAGTCGTCCTCCGAAACTTCCGCATCATAGTCCGCATCAAGCTTCCACAACTTGCGGACCACACCGGTTGTTCCACCACGCACCGTGGCATTCCAAGTCCGCCCGGATCCGCGTTCGAGCCGCACGTCGGCGGCCGCCGCCTCGAATCCCCCCCACCCGAAAACATAACGCGCGCTGAGCTTGTCCGGCGGGGCCGGGTAAGGGCCGGGCCGCAAGGCGGCGGCCTCGGTTCGCCAGTCGGCCCTCGCTGCTCCGACGGAGAAAGCCAAGACCGCCAAGATAAGGGCCCGGATCACGGGGTGGCAGGCAGAGCTCCGGGGAAAACCGGTTCGAGCGCGCTGCTCCGCACCCAGCCGTCGACGCCGACCGGAAGGCGGACGAGCGACCAATCGTCGCGCGCGGCAATGACCCGCACCGGCGTGCCGACCGGCAGGTCGGCCAATTTTTGCCCGTTGTCAGCCGGCGTGCTGCGCGCATCGGTTGCCTCGCCCACGATGATCGACGTCTTGGACAAGGCGATGCGCGAATCGCCGGCCCAAGAGAGCGCGACCAGCGTGGCCCCGGCCACCGCGGAAAGCACACCGGCAGCGAGCAAACCCGGACGGCGCACCGCAGAAAAAATGGCGAAGACAAAAGCGATGGTGCCGGCCCAGAAAAGCAGACTGCCGATCAGGGCAAGCAGATCGAAGCGGATGTATTGCCCGACGATTTCCGCCGCCCCGAGTCCGGGTGCCGGCACACCGAGCTCGCCGAGCACGTGCTCGAGACTGCTGCGGGCCGCGGTGTTGGCCGGATCGAGCGCGAGGGCCCGGCGGTAGTTGATCGCGGCGGGCACCTTGCGGCCCAGACGGTAGTCGGCATGTCCGAGATTGAGAAACACCGCGGGATTGCGCGAGCCGGACTTGACCAGCTGCTCATAAGCTTCGCGCGCGGCAGTGTAATCACCTTCGGCATAAGCCCGGTTGCCTTGATCGAAGAGGACGTTTTCGTCGGCCGGTTGGGCCGTGGCCGTGGCAACGGCGAGCAAAAGTGGAAGTAGAAGTTTTCTAACCATGATGTTTGGCCAATTTTTCCAGCAGGCCGGTGACACGGCGGCGCTCTTCGGGGTCGAGCGCACTTCCGCTTGTCCGTCCGTACTGAAGTTCATCCCGTTTGGCCAACACAGATTGCAGTTCGCGCCGCTCGACGGGATCGGCAATCCGCCGCATCAAGGCCTCGTCCGCGTCGACCAAAGTCGCCGGTTTGTCGTCCCACAAGGCCAACCGTGCGACCATGAATTGCCCGGCGGCGGCATAAAACTCCCGCGGATCGGTCGCTTTCTGCCAAGCGGCTTGGGCCACCCGCAACGAGGACTCAAGCTCGACGGTCCGCGCATCCTTTTTCGCCCGGCGGCGCATCCAGATGAGGTAGGGAATAGAAACGATGAGCGCGGAGAGCACAGCGAAGTTGAGCAGGTGGAACCAATCGGAAGTGACCCAAGGGCGGAAGCCGGGAGTATGCGGGGAAAGGGCCACGGCCGGTGCGGCAATATCGTTCAGGGCCCCGGCGGGGGACGCTGTATCTTCTTGGTTCGCTCCGGCCGCTGCCGTGCTTTCGGCCGCGGAAGCGGAGCCCGCCGCGGTGACCGCAACCGGCTCGGTCTGCAGGGTGATATATTTCTTCTTGAGCGGGTCAAAATAAGAAAACTCCGCGCCGGGCGTGGCGGTCCGGTCTTCCCGCGCCACCATGCTGACCTCGAAAGTCTTGGTGCCGCCGAAACCGATGGCATCGTTGCCGTCGAAAGATTCCTTCGGCGCATAGGTGCGCCAGCCTTCGGCGCCGGTTAGGGTCGGCGGTCCCATCGCGTCGAAGTTGCCCCGGCCCTCGATCGTCAGGGCGAGAGTGACCGGTTCACCCGCGCCAGCCTGCTTCGGATCGGCAGAGGCTTCCATGGTGAACTGGCCGACGGCACCGGAGAAATTTTCCGGCCGGTCTTCTTTGGGCAGTGGCTGGACCTCGAGTTGGCGTTCGCTGGTCGTCGCCTGGATATTCTCCGCACGTCCAATCCCGGGCATGGGGAAATTCTGGAAAAACTGGTCAAAGAAAGGATCAAGGCCGGTCGGACCGCCAGGGGCAACCATGCGTCCCTGCATCTGCGCGGGCGGAATCGCGAGCGGACCGCTCTTCGCCGGGGTAATCGCACTGCGGAAGGTGACAATATTGTAGGGGATATCGTCGATGTATTGCTCGGTCTGCTCGGGCTCACTCAGCGGCGCGGCAGTGAACCCGTCGCCCCCGAAGGTTGGACGCTGCAAGTTGTCGAACCGGAGGTCGGTGCGGAAATAAAAACGCAACTCGACAGGCACCACTTCACCGACGTAAGCGGCCTTTTTCTCGCCCATGACAATCTCCCCGTAATAAGGCGCGGGTTCGCCGTTGCCGGTGCGCGGCGAAGTGCGGCCGGAGGACGATCCAGACGGCGGGCGTTGCAACGGAAGTTGCTGTTGCGGCATCGGGGACCCGGGCATCAGGCGTTGCCCACCGGGGCCCGGCGGCGGAGGCATGCTGCCGCCCGGACCAGCCACGCGCAGACTCACCGCTTGGGTGCGGACCTGACGTCCGTCGGCCTGCACGGCAAAACCCGGAATGGTGAAATTACCCGGACGGTTCGGCATGATGGTGTAAGCGTAGATGAAGATCGAGGTGGTCTGCAGGTTGACCATTTCGACACGGCGCGATGTGCCGGTGAGGCGGATGTCCAGGCCGTCAACCATGATCGAGCGCGGCATGTCCGCGGGTTGGCCGACGTTGCTGAATTGGTATTGCAGCTGCAACGGGACACCGACTTGGCCGGTCTGGGAGCTCAGGCTTGTCGTCACCTGCGAGCGCACCGTTCCGGCGGCGAGCAAGAACAGGGCCGCGACAGCGAGCAAACGGGGAGCGGAGTTCATGCCGGTGATCATCTTACCAGTCTCTTGAGACATCCTGAAAGGTCTGACCTTCGCGCAGATCAACCTGTTCTTCTTCGCTCTGCAAGGAGCGCAACAGTGCCCGCGCCTGGGAGGCGCTCATTTGCCCTTCAACTTCTTCTTCCGCCTCCGCTGCCGCTGCGGCTTGTTCTTCGCCCCCGGCGTCCCCGGCTCCACCCCTTAATTCTCCCTCTTTTTTCTCCCCGCCCTGTTGCGGAACGGGCGCGGGTTGGTCGCCGGATTGACCGGGTTCCGGGCGACGGCCGGAGGAATCGCCTTGACCCGAATCGCCGGATTCTTCGCCCTCGCCTTCGTCCGTCGGTTCGCCCTTGCGACCTTTGCCCTCCTCCTCCTTGTCATCCTTCTCGTCGCCTTGGCCGCCTTGCGGTTGGTCCTGCTTCTCCTCATCTCCGGCCTGTGGCTGTTTCTGCTTCTCCTGACCGCCGCCACCACCCTGCGATGGCTGGTCTTCTGGCCGGCCGGAGTCACCCTCGTCTTTTTTCTCGTCGCTCTTTTCGCCCTCTTTTTTGTCTTGGTCACCGCCGCTTTGCTTGTCCTTTTGGTCGCCGCCACCCTGCGGTTGCTGATCCTGCGACTGGTCACCCTTATTCTCTTGCTCTTCGTTGCCTCCATCCGCCGAGGGTTGATCCTCCTTTTGACCACCCTCTCCTTCGTCCTTTTTGTCCTGCTTGCCGCCCTGTTGCTCGTCCTGTTGGTTCTCTGGCCCGTCCTGCTTCTGATCTTGCTGCTCCTGCTCCGCTTGTTTGAGCAATTCCTCGACGCGCTCTTTGTTTTCCTTGGCTTCCGTGTAGTCAGGACGCGTCTTGAGAGCTGCTTCGTACTTGGCAATGGCATCTTTCCAATCGGTCACTTTCTTCTCCTTGTCTTTCTGGCCTTCGCCTTGGCGGAAGAGCGTGTTGCCGAGATTGAATTCCGCGGAGGAACGCAAAAGCGGGTCATCGGCCAACATGGCGCGCGAAAAAAATTCGGCCGCCGGACCGTAATCCTGCAACCGGTAAGCCGCCGTGCCAGCATTGAGTTGCAACCCCGGGGCATCGGGCTCCATGCGCAATCTTTGTTCAAACTCCTGCCGGGCCTGCTCGTAGTTTCCGGCATTGTACAGGTCAAGGCCGGACGTCCACCCGGAGGAAGCGGAAAGCAGCCAGAGGGCCGCCACGGCCAAGGGGCGGCGACGACGCTCGCCGACCAAGCCCTGGAAGCAGAGCAACGCGACGGCGGCACCCAAAGGCCATTGGTAACGTTCGATCGGACGGCGTGAAGTACTGGTACTCATCTCGACTTCCTGCATCCGGCCGATGCCGTCCGTTGACAACAACCGCGCGGCACTCTCGTCGAGCGGGACATAAAAGCCGCCGGCCACTTCCGCAATCTCCCGCAGGCGGACCGCGTCGAGGCGCGATTGGACCACCTTGCCGGATTGATCCCGCACGAACTCGCCCGGGCCGAGCGGAATCTCCGAGCCTTCCTCCGAGCCCACCCCCACGGTGAAGATGCGGATGCCGGCCGCGCCCGCCTGGCGTGCCGCCTCCAAGCCGTCCGCGTCGAGTTCCTCCCCATCCGAAATGATGACAATCGCCCGGGAAAACCCTTCCGCTTTGCCGAAGGCTTCTTCGCAGGCACGGATGGCTGCCGCGATGTTGCTGCCGCCCTTGGGAATGAGATCGGTGTCAAGTTCGTCCACCGCAGCGAGCACTGCACCATGGTCCAAGGTGAGCGGAGCCTGCAAGAAAGCCGACCCGGCAAAGGCGACCAGACCGAGACGATCACTCCCGAGTTCGCCGACCAGATCCTCCGCGAGCAGCTTGGCCCGCTGCAAGCGGGTCGGCGCCACATCGGTGGCCAGCATGGAACGCGAGACGTCCATCGCGATGATGACATCACGCCCGCGGTGGGGAACTTCCAAAGTGTCATGGCCAAGCTGTGGACCAGCCAGGGTGACAACAAGCAACCCGAGCGCGCCGAGAATGCAGGCTGCGCGCAACCGGCGCCGGAAGTGGCTGGTGCTGCCGGCCAGCAAGGCACGCAGTTTGGGTGCGACGATGCGCGAAACGAGCGCACGCCGGCGTTGCTCGGCCCGCCAAAAAAGCGCCACGCCGAGGGGCAGAAGCCACAAGGCATGAAGCCACTCGGGGCGCGCGAAGGTCAGGGCAGACGTCTCCATAGGGTTTGTCCCAGCAGTGTTTCCGCGGCGAGCAGGAGGGCTCCGATCAGCACAAACCAGGAGAATATATCGCGGTATTGCGCAACCTTTTGGACTTCAACCTCCGATTTTTCCAACTTATCGATTTCGGTGAAGATGCGTTGCAACGATTGCGTGTCGGTCGCGCGGAAATACTCGCCGCCGGTCATGGCCGCGATGGCCTTGAGGCTCTCCTCGTCGAACTCCACCGGGATCTGGCGGTAGACCGTGCGTCCGAAAGGATCAACAAAAGGAAACGGCGCATTGCCGCGGCTGCCCGAGCCGACGGTGTAAACTTTGATCCCCAGCGCCTTGGCCGCTTCGGCCGCGGTCGATGGCGTGACCCGGCCCATGTTGTTGTCGCCATCGGTCAGGAGGACGACGATTTTCGATTTGGCCTCTTTGTCTTTGAGCCGGTTGGAGGCCGCGGCGAGGGCCGACCCAATGGCCGTGCCGTCTTCGACCAAACCGATGCGGATGCGCTCGAGATTGGTGATGAGCCAGTCGTGGTCGAGGGTGAGCGGACTGACCAGATACGGGCGTCCGGCAAAGGCGACAATCCCAATGCGGTCGTTCGGACGGCCTTGGATGAATTTTTCGGTCACTTGTTTGACCGCCTCGAGACGGTTGGCCCGCTGCGCGCCGATGGTGAAATCCTCGGCCAGCATGGAACGGGAGACGTCGATAACCAGCATGATATCGACGCCGCTGGCTTGGGTGCGGGTGATCGTCTTGCCCAATTGGGGCCGTGCCAGTGCGAGAATGAGGAAGACGAGCGCGAGATAAAGCAAGCCGGTGAGAAAATCCCCGGAGCGCGAGCGGCGGCGGCCGCCGATCTTGGCCAGGGTCTTCGTGGTGGAAAACATCACGCCCGGCGTGCCCCCGATTTTGCCCTTCAACCAAGCGAGCAACGGAATAAGCAAAAGCAGCCAGAGGAGCTTCGGATAAACGAAGCTGAGGGCCGAGAAGTCAGGCAGCGACGGCATCGGAAACCTCCTCCTTGACCAAATCCCCGGCCAAACCGGCCAACTCGGCGTTGTCCGCACCGCTCGCCTCGGCCCGGGCGAACTTGATCGCGTCGGCCTTCTCGAGAAAACGAGTCAGCCCCGCCAATCGCTCCGCGTTGAAAACCGCACTGCTTCGCGCGGTTTGCAGGAATTCATAGGATGTCTGGGTCGTGGCCGGGAGGTGATGCTCCGCTCCGAGGTAAGTTCGGAGCACGTCGCAAACCTCGATACTGAATTGGTACGGCGGCGCCTCCATGGCACGGGCCTGCGCCGCCGCGAGGGCGGCCAGCGCTGTTTCACGGGCGGTCAGAATGCGACGGGCTTTGCGCTGCCGCCAACGCACCAAGGCCCAGGCCGCGGCCGCGAGCAGGAGCAAAAGCACCACCGCGACGGCGATCATGACCGGCAGCGGATAGGGCAAATACCAGACCGGGCCGGCAATTTCGTGCGGCAGGAGGTCGGCGTTGGGATCGACGGGCGGCATGGGTTCAGGCGGAAAAACGCCGTTTCTCGCGCCGGGCAAAAAAGGCGCGCAGGACGTGCAGATAATCCTCGTTGGTGCGCAGCGGGATCATGTCGATGCCGACCTTGCAGAATTCCTGCTCGATGGCTTTTTTCCGCCGGTCTTCCAGCGCCAGGTAGGCGCCGCGCAAGGCGCGGTTCGATGTGTTGACGTCGATTTGCTCACCCGTCTCGGGATCCTCCAGCGTGACAAGACCGACGTCGGGCAGATCCTCCTCGCCCGGGTCGACCACCGGGATGGCAATGAGGTCATGGCGACGGGCGGCGATGGCGAGCGGCCGCGAGTAGCCCTCGTCCATAAAGTCGGAAATGAGGAAGGCCACCGCGCGCCGCGTGACCACTTTGTTGAGGTATTCCAGCGCGGCGGTCAGGTTCGTCCCACGTTGCTTCGGTTCGAAGAAAAGCATTTCGCGGATGAGCCGCAAGGTGTGCAGACGGCCTTTTTTCGGGTGGATGAAAAGTTCGACCTCGTCACTGAAAAGAAGGAGACCGACTTTGTCGTTATTCTGGATCGCGCTAAAGGCGAGGATCGAGGCGACTTCCGCCGCCAACTCGCGCTTGCTCGTGTTCACGCTGCCGAAATTTCCCGAGGCGCTGACATCAACGACCAGCATGACGGTCAGCTCGCGCTCCTCGGTGAACTTCTTGACGAATGGCGTGTTCATGCGGGCGGTGACATTCCAATCGATCGACCGGATTTCGTCGCCCGGGGTGTATTCGCGCACCTCCTCGAAATTCATCCCCCGTCCCTTGAAGACACTGTGATAGGAGCCGGCGAACATCGAGTTGACCAGACGCCGGGTGCGCAATTCGAGGCGCCTGATTTTTTTGAGGATCTCGCGGGTGTCCTGCATGGTGCGGAAGTTTTAGGTATGTAAGTTTTTAAGTTTTAAGAGCGGACACACCTTGGCAGGGATGCGGTCCTTTGAACTTAATCTCTTAAAACTCAACGCTCCTTAAGGCACCGGCAGTCCGGCGAAGATCTGCTCGATGATCATCTCGCTGGTCATTTCCTCGGCTTCCGCTTCGTAGCTCACCGCGATGCGATGGCGCAACACGTCGGGCCCGACGGATTTGACGTCCTGCGGTGTGACGTAGCCGCGGCCGTTGAGGAATGCGTGGGCCTTGGCCGCGAGGGTGAGATAGATGGTGGCACGGGGCGAGGCGCCGTAGCGGATCATCCCGTCAAGCTTGAGGCCGTGGGACTGCGGCTGGCGGCTGGCCCAAACGATATCCACGATGTAGTCCTTCACCCGGTCGTCGACGTAGATACGATTGACGATCTCACGCGAAGAGATGATGTCCTCCGGGCTGACCAGGGTGTTGACCCCGAGTTTCGGCGAGGAGGTCGACATGGCGTCGAGGATGGCGCGTTCCTCGGTGCGCGTGGGGTAGCCGACATGCACCTTGAACATGAAGCGGTCGAGTTGCGCCTCGGGCAACTGGTAGGTGCCTTCTTGTTCGAGAGGATTCATCGTGGCGAGCACCAGGAACGGGTCGGGCAATTTGTAGGTCTGGTCGCCGATGGTCACCTGGCGCTCCTGCATGGCTTCAAGCAGGGCGCTCTGCACTTTGGCCGGAGCGCGGTTGATTTCATCGGCCAAAATGAGGTTGGAAAAAATCGGTCCCAATTTGGTCGAAAATTCGCCGTCCCGCGGATTGTAGATCAGCGTGCCGATCAAGTCGGCCGGGAGAAGGTCGGGGGTGAATTGCAGACGGGAGAATCCGGTGTGCAAGCACGAGGCCAGGGTGCGCACGGTTAGCGTCTTGGCCAGACCGGGAACCCCTTCGAGGAGGACGTGACCATTGGTCAGCAGACCCATGATCAGGCGCTCGACGAGGAGTTTCTGCCCCACCACCACTTTGCCCACTTCGGCAAACAGCGGCTGCACCCATTGGCTGCCGCCCTGCACCTCTTCGTTCAGTTCATGCGTTGATTGACTCATAAATTTTCTTCTGGTTCCTGTCCTGCGGGTAGCCGCCGGAGATTATTTCCTCCTCAAAGAGACAACCTGACCCGACGGACGTTCGATTTCCGTCCCCATTTCAGGGGGTCGGGATCACGTAATAGGAATCTCCCACCTTGTACTCCTCGTAAACACGGCGGTCGACCCAGACATGGAACACGCGGTCTCCGTCCGGCGTCTCCACTTTCAATAAATATTCCCCGTCAATGCGCGTACTTTGCAGGCCGCCGGCCCCCACCGTGATTTCCTGCGCCGGGGCGGGAGTGAATTCCTTGGCGATGATTTTTCCAGTGAAAGAGCCCGCCTCTTGCATCGTGCGATTGAGCGAAACCGTGGCCAGCACGATGGCGGCAAGAACTAGAACGGCAATGGCAATACCGGTCAAGAGGACGCGGCCACGCTGAGGATCACGGTAAACTTTCGGCGGCCTCATATCGGGATCTTGGCTCCAAGGACCGCAGCCGGCACGCCCAAAGAGACGAAAGCCTTCCGCCGCCGCGCGCCGCGCGATACGATGACCATGTTTACCCATGGATTACGCGGTTTACCTGCTGGCCCTTGCGCTCCTTTCCGTGCTCGGCCGGCTCCCCCTCACGTTGGCCTTCCGTCTTGGCGGCCTTCTCGGTCTGCTCGCCTGGGCCGTGCTCCCCGGTTACCGCCGTTTGGCCCGGCGCAACGTGGCTATCGCCTTCGGCGGGACCATGAGCGATCGAGAAATTCGGCGCACCGTGCGGCAGCACTTCCGCAATCTGGGCGCGAACTTGCTCAGCGTGCCGCGCCTCGCCCGTTTGCCGGAAGAAAAGGTGCAAGCCCGGGTCGATTTGATCGGACTCCCCGCTCTCCGCGCCACCCTCGAACAGGGCCGCGGGGTGGTCCTGGCCATCAACCACATCGGCAACTGGGAGCTTTACGCGCAACTCATCGGCCGCGTCCGCGAATTTCCGGTCGGGGCCATTTTCCAATCACAGCGCAACAAGTACATCAACCGCCTGATCGAACGCAGCCGGCAACGGCTCGGATTGCGAACCTTCGACCGGCGCAAGGGCTACCTTGATGCGGTCGATCTGGTGGAAAAAGGCGGGGTCCTCGCCATCCTGGTCGACCAGCATGCCGGGGACGGCGCCCTTTGGACGCCGCTCTTCCGCAAATTCGCCTCGACCTCGCCGCTGGCCGCCATCATCGCGGAGCGCACCGGCGCACCGCTCATCTCGGTGGCCATCCATACCACTGGAGTCGCGCGCTGGCGCTGCATCATCGAGCCCCCCTTAGAACCGCAAGACCGGTCCGTGGCGGAACTGACTCTCGAGCTCAACCGCACCCTCGAACGCGAAATTTCAGTCAGTCCGCCGGATTGGTTTTGGGTCCACAACCGCTGGAAAACCCCCGGCCCTTTCCTCTTGGGCAAGGCCCGGCGCGGATTCCATCCGCCCGAAGCAAAGGCGGTCGCCGGTCTGCAATCCTTCCGCCTTTTGATCCGCTCAAGCAATTGGCTCGGCGATGCCGTGATGAGCATTCCCGCGGTGCAAGCCTGCCGGAAGAGCCGTCCCGATCTCCACCTCACTGTCCTGACCCCGGCCAAATTGGCCGCCCTCTGGCGGCGCGTTCCCGACGTCGACGAGGTGATCGAAATCCAACCGGGGGAGTCTCCACGCGCCCTGGCGCGGCGGGTCGAGGCAAGCTTCGACGCAGCCATTCTTTTTCCCAACTCGCTGCGCTCTGCGCTCGAGGCCCGCGCCCTCCGCATCCCATACACGGTCGGATATCCCGGGCATTGGCGCCGCTGGTTGCTCAAACGTATCCCATCCTTCGCTCCGGAATCGGGCGGCCACCAGGCCGGTCGTTATGGGAAGCTGGTTGCTTTCTGCGGCGCGCCGGTCGGACCCGAAGCCGCCACCTTCCAGCGGTCGCCACGACGGACCCCGCCCGGTACGATCCCGCGCATCGGGGTGTGCCCGGGCGCGGAATACGGGCCGGCTAAGCGTTGGCCGGTCGAACGATTCGCCGCGGCCATGGAGGAATTCAACGGGCATTCACCCGCCGACTGGGTGCTTTTTGGAGTGCCCGGCGACAAATCGGCCGGGGACGCCATTGCCAACATTTGCAGCGGCACCATCTCGAACCGCATCGGACAAACCACGCTCGACCAACTCATCGACGAGCTGGCCGGCTGCGACGCCTTGCTGACCAACGACACCGGCACCATGCATCTTGCCGCCTTTCTCGGCGTTCCGACCGCGGCCATTTTCGGCTCGACCGAACCGGAATTCACCGCACCGCTCGGAGACTTCCACCAGATCCTGCGCCACAAGGTGGAATGCAGTCCGTGCTTCCGCCGCGAGTGTCCGATCGACTTCCGTTGCATGACGCGCATTGCTCCGGCCGAAGCCGCTGCCGCCCTGCGCCAAATCCTCAGCGCTACTTTTTGAGGATCGCGTAAGTTTCTTTGCCTTGGCGCTCGACGAGCAAGACGGCTCCGTCGCCCTCGGCCAACTTGCCCAGCACCTCGGCCAATCCTTCGCTGTTGCCGACCGCATCCTCACCGGCCGCAGTGATGACATCGCGCCGTTTCAATCCGGCCAGGGCGGCAGGACTACCCGGTTCAAGGTGCGTGACAATGACGCCGCCCGCGGGGAGCGACATTTCCGCGGCAACCTCATCGGGCAAATCTTGCACCTGCAATCCGAAGGCGGTCAAAGGATCCGCCGCCGCCTCGCTGCCGGGCGCGGGCGGACGGAACGGCCGCGGACGAGCCGCTGCTTGCTTTGTCTCGGGCGCCGGCGGCAACTCCTCAGCTTCGACCGGGACCGTCCGGTAATCACCGTCCTGCCGGCGCCACACCTTGAGGTTGACGGTCGCGCCGATGCCTTTGTTGAGGACGGCTCGTTGCAGATCACGGGCGCTTGCCACGGGATCGCCATCCACATCGACCACCACATCGGCAGGTTGCAGTTCGCTCCGCGCTGCCGGCGTGTTGGCGAAAATTTCCCTCACCACCACACCGTTGTCCAAGCCGAGCACCTTCTGCAAGGCCGGTTGATCGGCGAGCGTCTCGATACGGATACCCAACCACGGTCGCACCACACGGCCCCCCGCGATCAATTGCTTGCTTACCGTTTGGGCGAGCTTCGCCGGGATGGCAAAACCCAAACTGCTGTTCAGGCGGTTGATCAGGGTGTTGACCCCGACAACCTTGCCGTCAAGGTCGACCAAAGGACCCCCGCTATTGCCCGGGTTGATCGCCGCATCGGTCTGCAGGTAGTCTTCATAAACCGTGCTCGTCAGGTTGCTCCGGCCCTTTGCGCTGATCACCCCTGCGGTCAGGGTGTAATCCAATTCGAAAGGCGCACCGATGCCGCAAACAAATTCTCCGACCCGCACCTTGTCACTGTTACCCCACTCGACCGCCGGCAGGTCCGTGACATCGGCTTTGAGCACCGCCAGATCCGTCTTCTCATCCACCCCCACCACTTTGAGCGGGAGACGCCTGCCGTCTTGGCGCCGCGCGACCACCCCATTCTCCGGGTCGGCCCCGGCAATGACATGCGCATTGGTCAAAATGTAACCGTCTGCCCCGATGACAAATCCCGAACCTTCGCTCTCTTGGGCACGCGGACGACGCGGACCACCCGGTGCGCCGAAGAAGGATTCCCAATTAAAGTCCTCGCCCTCGCCCGGCGGTTTGGTCACCTCGAGCACCACCACGCTGGGGGCCACCTTTTCGTAGACGTCGGCAAAAGCATCACCCAGAGCGCGCGCCGCAGGATTGCCGGAGACCTCCCCGATCACGAGACCAAGCACCGCCAGAAAAAATGCCGTCACCTTAGTCACGTTGGCAATCATACCACAGACCGCACCAACGGCAAAGGACCTCTCGCCTTTCTCTTGTCTTTACCGGGGTGTGGCCGGAAACTGGCGGGCTGCCCATGCACTTGGGAGATCCCAAATTTTTTATCAACCGCGAGCTCAGCTGGCTCGAATTCAACCGCCGCGTCCTTGACCAGGCGAAGGACCAGTCCGTCCCCCTGCTCGAGCGCCTCAAGTTCCTTTGCATTGTCTCCTCCAACCTCGACGAATTTTTCGAGGTGCGGGTGGCCGGGCTCAAGCAGGTCGTCCAGGCCGGATCGCAAGCCACCGGGCCGGACGGTCTGACCGCCGGGCAGCAATTGGCCGCCATCTTTCACCGCGTGCGCGAACTCGTCGCCGCGCAATACGATTGCTGGCGCGGGCAAATCAAACCGCAACTCGCGGAGAACGGTGTGCGCTTCCACCACTACCCCGATGTCGACCCGGCGGTACGCGCGCACTTCGACGACTACTTCGGGCGCGAAGTTTTCCCCGTGCTCACTCCGTTGGCCATCGATCCCGCGCACCCCTTCCCGCAACTCCTCAACAAAAGTCTCAACCTCATCGTTGAACTGGAAGGGGAAGACCTGAGCACCGATCTCGCCGTTGTCCAGATCCCGCGCATTCTCCCGCGTCTCCTGCCCTTCCCCACGACCAGCGGCGACAGCCAAGACTTCATCTTCCTCGGCAATCTGATCCAGACACATGTCGGGCGCCTCTTCCACGGGGTCAAAGTACGCGGCGCCTACATGTTCCGTATCACCCGCAACAGCAATCTCTACGTCGACGAGGAAGAAGCCCGCAACCTCCTCCGCGCCATCGAGGCTGAGTTGCGCAAACTCAACCGCGGCAATGCCGTCCGCCTCGAGGTGCACGATACCCCGGAAGAGCTGACCAAAAGGCTTTGCGACATCTTCAGCTTGGACAAGGAGGACGTCTACCGCGTCGGCTGGCCTCTCAATCTCGTGCGTCTCATGCCGGTCGCCACCGAACTCGACCGGCCCGACCTCAAATACAAACGCTTCACCCCGGTCACCGTCGTGGGTCTGGGCGAAGAGCACGACATCTTCTTCCATATCCGCAAGGGTGACGTCCTTCTCCACCACCCCTATGACAGTTTCCAGACCGTCCTCGACTTCATCGGTCAGGCGGCCGAGGACCCGCAGGTTCTGGCCATCAAGCAAACTCTCTACCGCACGAGCTCCGACTCCCCGCTCATCCCGCTCCTCGTCCAGGCCTCCCGTCAAGGCAAGCAGGTCGTCGTGGCCATCGAATTGAAGGCGCGCTTCGACGAGGCGGCCAACATCAAGTGGGCCCGCCAACTCCGCGAGGCTGGCGTCGACGTGGTCTACGGGGTGGCCGGACTCAAAACCCACGCGAAAATGGCCATGGTGGTGCGCAAAGAGTACGACGGCATCCGCCGCTACGTCCACCTCGGCACCGGCAACTACCACCCGTCCACCGCCCGCCTCTACACCGACCTCAGCTTCTTCACCGCACGCCCCGAAATCACCGAGGACGTGGCCAACCTTTTCAACACGGTCACCGGCGTATCCAAACTGCCGCCACCCAACCGCCTGCTTGTCGCCCCATGGCATTTGCATCAGGAAATCCTCTCGCTCATCGACCGTGAAATCGAAAATGGCCGCGCCGGCAAGCCGGCCGGTATTTACGCCAAGCTCAATGCCTTGGTGCAGGAAGAAATCATCGAGGCCCTCTACCGCGCCTCGCGCGCCGGGGTCAAAGTGCAACTTCTCGTCCGCGGCATCTGCGCCCTGCGCCCGGGCCTGCCCGGGGTGAGCGAGAATATCGAGGTGCGCAGCATTGTCGGCCGCTTCCTCGAGCACAGCCGCATTTATCGTTTCGAGAACGCGGGGGATCCACGCTACTTCATCGCCAGCGCCGACTGGATGGAGCGCAACTCCTTCCACCGGATCGAGGCCGTCTTCCCCGTGGAGACCAAGGGCATGAAAGACCATGTGCAGGACATCATCGATACTTTCGCCAAGGACAACGTCAAAGCCCGCATCCTGCAACCCGACGGATCCTACCTCCCCGTCCCGCCGGGCGAACCGACTTGCGACGCCCAGAAGGAGTTTCTGGCCGAGGCCGCCCGGCGCCGCAAACGCCACGCCGCCGAGCAAGCCTGACCCGCGCGCTGGCGGAAGGGAGCGCCTCTCGGCCTTTGACATTGCCCTTCCCCGGCCCAACATTCTTTCATGATCCCGGCCCTTTTTGCCTCGCTGCTTTTCCTCACCGCCGCCATGGCCCAAGAATCCGCCGCACCGGTCGTGGACGTTGTCTTACTCGACCAGATGGGTAACAGTCTGCCCGTGCAAGCCGTGAAAAAAGTGATCAAAACCGATGAGGAGTGGCGCGCCCAGCTGGGGAACGGTGAGGTCTACCAAGTCGCCCGTGGCAAGGGCACCGAGCGTCCCTTCTGCGGTGCCTTCCATGACACCAAACAGACCGGCGTTTACTCTTGCGTCTGCTGCGATCTGCCGCTTTTCCGCTCCGATGCCAAATTCGACTCCGGCACGGGTTGGCCGAGTTTTTTCCAGCCGGTAGCCAAGGAAAATGTGGTGACCGAAATTGACCGCAGCCACGGCGTGACCCGCGAAGAAATCCTCTGTGCCCGCTGCGACGCCCACCTTGGTCACGTTTTTTCCGACGGCCCCCCGCCCAGCGGCCTGCGCTACTGCGTCAACTCGGTCTCGCTCAAATTTGGGCCGCAGGCCACAGAATGAAAACACCTTTGGCCGCGGCACTTGGTGCTGTGCTGACACTAAGCCTCCAAGCGGAACCCGAACCTATGAAAACTGAAACAGCCACCCTCGGCGGAGGATGCTTTTGGTGCGTCGAAGCCGTTTACGAACGCCTTCCCGGCATCATTTCTGTCCTCTCCGGCTATGCCGGCGGGCAAAGCGAAAACCCGACCTACGAGCAAATCGGGACCGGCAAAACCGGCCACGCCGAAGTGGTGCAAATCGCATACGACCCGGCAAAGATTTCCTACGAAAAGATCATCGATCTTTTCTGGGAGGCGCACGACCCGACGACCTTGAACCGTCAAGGTGCCGACACCGGCCCGCAATACCGCTCGATCATCCTGACGGAAAACGACGACCAAATGCGCATAGCCAACGAATCAAAGAACCGCGCCCAGAGCAAAAGCAAATCCCCCATCGTCACCGAAATCGTCCCGCTGACCAAATTCTATCCCGCGGAGGATTACCATCAGGATTTTTACCGCGAAAATCCGATGCACCCTTACAATCTGGCAGTCATCCGGCCGAAGCTGAAAAAGCTGGATGAAAAGGCGACGGAATCGGACCAAAGATAACGAGGATGAGCGGGGGCGATTTCTCCGGTACTCCCTTCCTTGCCTTTGGTCAGAAAAATCTCAAGCCAACCGCTGGCCGATCAGGCCCTCAAGCTTGATGATGTCCTCGGTGAACTTGCGGATCCCTTCGGCCAGCTTTTCCGTGCCCATTGCGTCTTCGTTCAGCATCCAACGGAAAGTTTTCTCATCCATGGTCACCTTGGCCACATCGGACGCCTTGGCTTCCTCGACCGAAAGTTGGCGGGCGACGGCGCCATCCGAACTCTGCAACCCGGCGAGCAAATCCGGACTGATGGTCAGCAAATCGCACCCCGCCAACTCGAGGATCTGCGATGTATTGCGGAAACTCGCGCCCATGACCTGCGTCTCGTAGCCGAATTTTTTGAAATAGTTGTAAATGACCCGCACCGACTGCACGCCGGGATCGTTGGCCCCCGTGTATTCCTGACCGGTCTTGGCCTTGTACCAATCGTAGATCCGGCCGACAAAGGGCGAAATGAGCCGCACCTTGGCCTCGGCACAGGCGATGGCTTGCGGAAGCGAAAAGAGCAGGGTCAGGTTGCAGTTGATCCCGTCCTGATGGAGCGCCTCGGCGGCACAGATTCCTTCCCACGTGGAAGCAATCTTGATCAGCACGCGCTCTTTGCAAACTCCACGCTTTTCATACAAGCCGATCAGCTTGCGCGCCTTCTCGATGGTCGCCGGCGTATCGAAGGACAACCGCGCATCTACCTCGGTCGAGACCCGGCCCGGCACGATCTGCAGAATTTTCTCGCCGAAAATGGTCAATAAATCATCGATGATCTCGCGGATCAATTCCACACGCGGCAAGTTCGCCCCTTTGCGCTCGGCCACCGCCTGATCGAGTAATGGCGCGTATTCCGGCTGCGAGACCGCCTTGAAAATAAGCGAAGGGTTCGTCGTGGCGTCCTGCGGGGAAAATTGCCGGATGCTTTCAAAGTCGCCGGTGTCGGCGACCACCGTGGTGAACTGCTTGAGTTGGTCGAGTTGGTTCATGAGCTGAGCTTGTCAGAAACTAGCGAAAGAAACGAAGCCATATACAGCGATAATCCGGGCCTCTTCTTCGTTTCCTTGGCTGTCTTTGCTTAAAAATATTCCCACTCACGCCACATGGCTTAGTGCGGCGGCGATGAACCCTTTGAACAAGGGGTGTGGAGCACGGGGACGGGAGCGGAATTCCGGGTGGAATTGGCAGGCAATGAACCAAGGGTGCGAGCGCAGTTCAATCACCTCGGCCAAGGTGCCGTCGGGTGAGGTGCCGGAAATGACCAGCCCCTGCTTTTCCATTTCGTCCCGGTATTTCATGTTGAACTCGTAGCGGTGGCGGTGGCGTTCGTTGATCTCGGATACCCCATAGACTTGATGGGCCACGGTGTTTTTGCGCAGGGCGCACGGATACGAACCGAGACGCATGGTGGCACCCTTGGCCGTCACCTCTTTCTGGCCTTCCAGCAGGTAGATCACCGGATGAGGAGTTTCCGGATCAAACTCCGTGCTGTCGGCCTTGCCGTGTCCGCAGGCGTGGCGCGCGAACTCCACCACCGCGACCTGCATCCCGAGACAAATTCCGAGGTAAGGCGTTCCGGTTTCGCGGGCGTAGCGGGCGGCCGCGATCTTGCCTTCGATCCCGCGGTCGCCGAAACCACCCGGGACAAGGATGCCGGCCACCCCGCGGAGGTTTTTTTCCGGTCCACCGTCCCCTTCAAGGTCTTCGGCGTCGATCAGCACAAGATCGATACCGCAATCGTGCGCGGCGCCGCCGTGGGTCAGGGATTCGTAAATGCTTTTGTAGGCGTCCTGAAGTTCGATGTATTTGCCGACTACGGCAATGCGGACCCGTTTGCGCGGACGGACTACGCGCTCGACAAATTTGGCCCAGTCGTCCATCTGCGCCGGAGGCGCGGCGAGATGCAATGCTTCGCAGACCACGGTGTCGAGTCCCTCCTTTTGCAGCATAAGGGGCAGTTCGTAAATGGTGTGGTCGACATCGCGCGCTTCAATCACGGCGCGTTTGGAAACGTTGGAAAAAAGCGAAAGCTTGTCGCGGACCTCGTCGTCCAAGGGATACTCGGTGCGCGCGATGATGATGCGGGGTTGCAAACCGATCTCGCGGAGTTTGGCCACGCTTTGCTGGGTGGGTTTGGTTTTCAACTCCCCGGCGGCCTTGATGAAGGGCACCAGCGTGACGTGGATGAGAAGGGCGTTCCCCTCGCCCGCTTCAAGGAGGTATTGGCGGATGGACTCGAGAAAAGGGAGGCCCTCGATGTCTCCGGTCGTGCCGCCGATTTCGATGATGGCCACGTCGGCATCGGCCTGCGCGGCCAACTCGTGAAGGCGGCCTTTGATTTCGTCCGTCACATGGGGGATGACCTGCACGGTTTTGCCGAGATAATCGCCGCGGCGCTCGCGGGCCAGGACAGTTTCGTAGACTTGCCCGCTGGTCAAATTGTTGCGGCGGCTGAGGACGCAGTTGGTGAAGCGTTCGTAGTGCCCGAGGTCGAGGTCGGTCTCGGCGCCGTCGTTGAGCACATAAACCTCACCATGCTGGTAGGGGCTCATCGTACCCGGGTCGACATTGAGATACGGGTCGAGTTTGCCCATGGTGACCCGCAGGCCGCGACTCTCGAGCAAGGTGCCGAGCGAGGCGGCGGCAAGGCCTTTGCCGAGCGAACTGACCACTCCTCCAGTGACAAAAATCGTTTTCATTTATTTGCGCAAGGCGCGTTCCGCTTTAGCCACATCGGCGGGAACATCGACCCCGACCGAACCACGGCGCACCACAATAACACCGATGGCAATGCCATGCTCCAAGGCACGCAGTTGCTCAAGCTTCTCGACTTGCTCGAGGGGCGTCGGTTTCCATTTGACCAAAGCGAGGAGCACCTTGCGGCGGTAACCGTAGATGCCTTGATGGCGCAAATACCTGACCCTGCCGCGGCCGTCGCGGTCATAGGGAATGACACTGCGGGAGAAATAAAGGGCCCGGCCGGCGAGGTCGGCAACCACCTTGACCACGTTCGGGTCCTGCACATCGGCCGGATCGGCCAGCGGGTTGGCCGCGGTGACCATGCCGAGCTTGGGGTCGTCCTGCAGGGCCTCGACCAAACGGTCGATGGTCGACGGGGCGATGTCCGGTTCGTCACCTTGCACATTGAGGATGATGGACGCGGATTTGAGCTGTTGCACAACCTCAGCCAGGCGGTCTGTGCCGGTCGGGTGCTTCGGTGAGGTCAGGGCTACTTCCGCCCCGAAGTCGAAGGCAGCTTCAGCGATGCGCATGTCGTCCGTCGCGATGATGATGCGCCCGACCCGCTTGGCGCGGTTGGCGCGTTCCCAAACATGCTGGACGAGCGGTTTTCCGCGCAATTTGACCAGTGGCTTGCCGGGAAAACGGGTCGAGGCCCAGCGGGCGGGGATGATGACGGTTACTTCTGACATAGTGACTCCCTCAGGATGAAGTCCACAGCACCGACCAGGCCGGTCGCGATGGCGTCGGCACCGCAAGCCAGGTGGTCTTTGCCGTGCCCGGTCTCGACCAATACCGTGCGCAGCCCGGCCTTTCTGCCGCACTCGATGTCGGAGGTTTTGTCACCGACCATCCAGGAGCGCGAAAGGTCCAAACCGTGCTCCCGGGCGGCTTCCTCCAACATGGCTCCGGACGGCTTGCGACGCGAACTGGGGGCGTCAGGTGTGCTTTCGTCGTGGTAAGCGGCGGTGATTTCCGCGGGCCGGAGTTGCCCGAGCACTTCTTCGTGCACCCGGTGATAATCTTCGAGGGTGAAATAACCGCGGCCGATGCCGCTCTGGTTGGTCACGATGACCAGGACAAAACCGGCGTCGGACAACTTGACCAGTGCCTCCGGTACACCGTCGAAGACCCGAACCTGCGAAGGCTTGGCGCAATAGTGCGCCTCATGAATGAGGGTGCCGTCGCGATCAAAAAACACGGCGGGACGCTCAGCGGGCATGGTTTGCAAAACTGGCGAAAAGTTCGTCCGGGGTGAGCGTGGCCGTGCCGAGCTTGCCGACCACCACACCGCTGGCGTGGTTGGCGATTTCGGAAGCCTCGACCGGGGTGGCGCCCGCGCAAAGGGCCAGCGTGTAGAGCGCGATGGCTGTGTCGCCGGCGCCGGAGACATCGAAGACTTCGCGCGCGCGGGTCGGTGTGTGGTGACGGGCTCCATCCTTGGTCAGGAGAAGCATCCCGAGCTCGCTCAGCGTGATGAGCAACTGGTCGGCTTCCCACTTGGCGAGGAGCGTTTCCCCGGCCGCGAGCAGTTGTTTGTCTTCAAGCGGGTGCGAAGCAGGCTCGCTCCAAGCAAGACCGGCCGCGGCAAACGCTTCCTGCCGGTTGGGTTTGACCACGGTCGCACCGCGCCAAGCCAGCGGGTTGCCCGGATTGGGATCGACCGCCACCACGCAACCGGCGGCCCGTGCCCGGCGGATGAATTCGCCCGCCATTTCTTCGTCGAAAAAACCTTTGCCGTAATCTTCAAGGATGACGCCATCGGCTTGCGGTAGGGCCGCATCCAGCGCGTCAAGCAACGCCTTGCGCTGGGCCGGGCCGGCCGGTTCGGCCAGTTCACGGTCGACGCGCACCACTTGCTGGGTGCGGGCGATAATGCGGGTCTTCACCGTGGTCGGTCCCCCCCGCATGACCACACCCTCCATGCCGATACCCCCCGCAGCGAGCAGATCCCGCAACCGCGCGCCCGCCGCATCCTCCCCGGCCAAACCGAACACCGAGGTCCGGGCCGTGAACTCGTGCAGGTTGCGCGCCACATTGGCCGCGCCTCCGGGGTAGGAAGTCTCGCGGTCCACCGCCACCACCGGAACCGGCGCCTCCGGGGAAATGCGCGAGACCTTGCCCCAGATGAACTCGTCAAGCATGAGGTCGCCCGCCGTCAGAATACGGCGACCCGACATCCTTCCGATGATTTCCTGCACGCGCGCGGCGCTGGGTAGATGTTCCACGACTGGCTTTTTATGCTTTATCTTGCCGGGTTCCCAAGTGAAATTTCCGTCAACCGTGATTCTGCGCCTCCTTTTCGTCCTGCTCCTTTGTTTGGGGATCGCCCACGGGCAGAAACCATACAAAACGATCGATCTGGGCCAATTCCCCGCTGAAACGGTCGACAACGTCGTCATCCCGGTGCCGAGCGAAATTTTCACCGTCCTCGACAAACTCGGCAACCCGAACTGGCGCGGAGAATTGGGGCCGGAGAAAAACTATCCGGCCAGCCCGAACCGCGCCCAAGTCGCCCTTCTCCTCGGGACGGTCATCGCCGACGGCTTCGTCGCGGTGGAGGCCGAGGACAGCGAGCGGGTCAAGGAAATCGGCCGCAATGTCCTCACCTTGGCCGAGGTGATCAACGTCCGCAAATCCGTCGTGGCCCGCAGCAACAGCATCATCGAAAAAGCCGATGCCCGCGAATGGAATGCGGTGCGCCGGGAATTCGACGGCGCTCTCCAAGACGTCAACCAAGCCATGCTCGAGTTGAACGACGCGCAACTGGCCCAACTGGTCAGCCTCGGTGGCTGGCTGCGTGGCACCGAAGTGCTTACCTCCATTGTGAAGGACAAATATTCCCGCGATCGCGCCGAACTCCTCTACCAACCCATGCTGGTCGATTATTTCAATCGCCAACTCGACGAGATGAGCCCCCGCTTGCGCCGCCTGCAACTGGTCGGCGAGATCCGCAAATCCCTCGGGCGTATCGGGCCGCTGATCAAAGAGTCGCGGCCCAGTGAAATTTCCGAGAAAACCGTGACCGAAATCAACGCCCTCGCCACGCAAATGGTGGAGCTCATTCGGGCCCGACCATGAACTGGCCTGCTTGCCAATTTCGCTGGCCCGCCGCCCTGCTCGTCCTCCTGCTTGCCGCGCCGGCCGCCCGCGCATTAGTCGACGATGCGCTTTCTTTCGCTTACGAGGCGGCCAATCCCTACGCCGAACGCGGCTGGATCATCCGCGAAGACGCCTGGGGCGGCGACCTCGGGCAAGGCGACAAAAAAGCGGTCACCGCCCAGCTTTTCCGCGGCAACAGTTACATCTTCTTCCTCGCCACCGACATCGACGGCGCCGCCCTGCGGGTCAATATTTACGACGCGGAGGGCAACCTGGCCGAAAACAAATCCTGGCAACGCGGCCGCTTTGCCTACGCCGAGATCAAGCCGCGGTCGACCGGAACTTATTACGCGATCGTCGAAATCATCTCCTCTCCCGGAGAGCGCACCGGCTGGGCGCTGGTCTACGGGTTTCAGCGGAAATGAGCGCTTGAGATGGAGAGCACCACGCTGCATTTCGACAATGCCCGTGCCGCGGGCGCGCTGTACCACAACGACGAGCGTTTGCTCCGCGAGATGGAACAGCGCCTTGCTGTGCAGGTCGCCGCCCGCGAAGGGTGGATCCGCATCGACGGGGAAAAGGACAACGCCGACCGCGCGGCCAAAGTTTTCACCCAGCTCGACGAAGCCCGCCGCAGCGGAGCCGCCATCGGCAAGCAGGAATTCCGCTTCGCCTTGCAAACCGCCGAAGACCGCGTCCCCAATAGCAGCATCACCGAGCTGGCCGCCGAACGCATTGTCTGCTCGCTGCGCAAGGCGCCGGTCATTCCCAAGACGCCCGGACAGCGCGATTACGTCCGCGCCATCCGCGAGCATGATGTCGTCTTCGGCGTCGGCCCGGCCGGGACGGGCAAAACTTACCTCGCCATGGCCATGGCCGTGGCCGCCCTGAAAAAGGAACAGGTCAGCCGTATCGTCCTGACCCGCCCCGCGGTGGAGGCCGGCGAAGCGCTCGGTTTCCTGCCCGGCGCGCTGGAGGAAAAAATCCTTCCCTATCTGCGACCCCTTTACGATGCGCTTTACGACATGCTTGAAACGGATGAGATCCAGAAATTCATGGACCGCGGTGTCATTGAAATCGCGCCGCTGGCTTACATGCGCGGACGCACCTTGAACCACTCTTTTGTCGTCCTCGACGAGGCGCAGAACACCACCGCCGAACAAATGTTCATGTTCCTGACCCGCTTGGGCAACGACTCCAAGTGCGTTATCACCGGCGACCGCACCCAAATCGATCTGCCCCGCCACAAGCGTTCCGGATTGCTCGAGGCGGTCGAGGTCCTGCAAAACGTCGATGGCCTGGCTATCCGCTCCCTTAGCCGCAAAGACGTGGTCCGCCATCCCCTCGTGCAGAAAATCATCAACGCTTACGAACTGCACCGCGAAGCCGCGCCGGAGGCGTGAGCGCATCGCCGCGGCGGCCGGCAGCACCATGACTTCGCACTTTATGTCCTCACCCACCCTTCTCGTCCTCGCCGCCGGTATGGGCTCCCGCTATGGCGGACTCAAACAACTCGACCCCGTCGGACCCGCCGGCGAGACCCTCCTCGACTACTCCGTGCACGATGCCATCCGGGCCGGATTCGACCGCGTGGTTTTCCTCATCCGCCGCGAAATCGAAAAAGACTTCCGTGACAAAATTGGTGCGCGCTACGCCGGAAAACTGTCCGTGGCCTACGCTTTCCAGCAGCTCGACGATCTGCCCGGAGGATTCATTCCCCCGGCTGGGCGAACCAAGCCATGGGGCACCGCACACGCCGTCTGGTGCGCGCGCGAGGCGGTCACTGCACCTTTTGCCGCGATCAATGCGGATGACTTCTATGGCCCGGATTCTTTCCGGCAGGTCGGGCAATTCCTCGCCGCCGTTGATCCTTCCGTCCAACCGGCCCGCTTCGCCATGGCCGGTTACCGTTTGGACAAAACCCTGAGCGACCACGGCACCGTGGCGCGCGGGATTTGCGAGGCCGGCCCGGATGGACTCCTGCGCGACGTCGAGGAGCTGACCGATCTGGCCCGGCGAGCTGACGGGATCATCGCAGCTGGCCAGCGGACTTTTGTGCCCGAAGTCTGTGTCTCGATGAATTTTTGGGGGTTCACCCCGCAAATTTTCCCACTGCTGGAAATATCGCTGGCCGCTTTTCTCGGGCAGGAGGCAGGGAGCGAGAAAAGCGAGTGCTACATTCCGTCCGCCGTGGCGGGAATGATTGCCGGTGGTTCGGCCACCGTGCGCGTTCTTCCGACCGCCGCCGAATGGTTTGGTGTCACCTACCGCGAGGACCGTCCACGGGTGGTGGCAAGCATTGCCGGTCTGGTTGCGGCGGGAATTTACCCGCCCTCGCTCCACTGAACTGCTCGCTCCGTCGGAGTTGCACTCCCCGCCCCAGAAACCGCCGGCGGAGGAGCGCGGCCGGCAAGACGGTCACTCCGCCCCGACCCCCGGAAGCGACACCTCGCCGACCGGCGTGGAGAAACGTCCCGCCCGCTTCACGCCGGTTGCCCTTTTGGTCAGCCCCCCGGCGACCAGCTTGTCGTGCACGGTTGCGGCAATGACCCGGCCCGTGCGCAGGGCATCCTGGGTGACACCTTTCGCCCCGATTGCGCCGGCGGTCACCGCGCCGCTGGCCACGCTCACGGCAATCGGAATGGTTAATGGCGAGGGCACGAGGGCACCGGCCATGCCGGGTTCCATGTTGCTCCCGCCGGTGGTCTCGAAAGACAGCCATGGCTCAGTGGTCGAGGCCGCGAGATTAAAAACGCGCACCGACGTTTCCAAACGGGTGCGTCCGGCACCGAGCCCGACCGCCATGCGCAAAGCACGGCTGCCTTGCCGCACCCGGAGGATTTTTCCCCGCACGAGCAGGCCCTCGGACGGGGTGGCCGCATCGGATTCCAAGAGACGTCCCGGCGCAACCCACTCCCCGGCCTTGGACATGATGCCGTCGGCCACCAACGAGCCAACTTTGGCCGGAACATCCTCGTTCGCCTTGGCCGACGCCGCGTCGAACTCCGCCCCGCGCCGCACCTCGAAGGGACGGACATAGAACACGACGGGCCGCGCGGTGGGAGCCAGGGAGGCATTTTCACGTTCTTGCAGCACACTGACCGAAGAACAGCCGGTCGCAAGGAGAACAAGCGGCAGGAACACTTTCATCGTTGCAGCGTCAGCCGGGCATAACGGGCGCGGTCATGGAAGTCAGGTTTGCCCTTCTGGGCCGGAAAGGAGGACAAAGCCGGCCGGCCGCCAACTTTGTCATAGTCATAACGTCCGGCCAGGAATTCCCACTCGTCATGGCCCGGTCTTCCGCCCAAGGCATCCCAGGGTAAGGCGAGTATCGCGCGCCAGCCACCTTCGATCCGTCCAGCCTGTACCACCATGCCTTCCGGAGCCTCCGCGGCACGACGGTAGTCGCGGAAAGCATAAACAGTCTGACGACTTTCCGGCGTGGCATGGAGTTCAATATAGTCCGGTTTTCCGCGACGCGCGACAAACACTTCGACAACATCACCGATCCTGAAGTGATCCTCACCGTCGACGCGACCCGGCGCGACAAGGGCAGGGTCACGGCAGACAAATTCGACGAACAGCCAAGATTCATTCCAGCGGGCCCGAATTTGGGTCGGAGCAGCCGGGCCGCCATCGACTCCGGCCAGCGCGAATTCCGGGGCCATTTTCCAGCCGCTGTGGTCGGACCAAGCCAGTTTCGGCCCCAGTCCGGCAGCCATGACCGCGACAAGAATGAGGGATGCAGTTTCCACCATCACTATGCTATCCGGCTAACTCCCCCAGACGGAGGTCGTAGGAAAAATGCGAGGGATGGGCGCGCCGACACGCTGGTCCGTCCTCGGGCCGTGAACCTTTGAACTTGGCAAACCGCGCCGGCGTATCGCGCAGAACGAAGCGGCGGGGCGGGCCAGAACCCGTGATTTCCAGAATGAGAGGCAATTGGACCGGGATGCCGGGATGGAGGGAGGGATAGAGCGCGGACGAGCGGTAGCGCAGGCCAGCCAGCCACTGCCCGTCCTTCCACCCGCGCAGCGGGAGGAGCCGCCCGTTGATGCGGATCTCGTGACTTCGGGCGAACTCTGCCTCGGCACGCAATTCGATACGCTCGAGCGAGGAGTCCACAAAACGGCTGGTCGATCCTCCCTCGAGCGGCGTCTCGCACAAGAGCGGCCAAGACTCAAGGGCGCGCCGCACGAGCAACCCGTCAGGAGTTTTGAGCAAAACCGGAAATCTCCAATGCCAGACCTCGCGAAAAGTCTTTTCGTCCATGGGCAACCCCCGCGCCGCCAATTCCGACAGCACCATGGAGAAATCCGCCTCCAGCACGGTGGGCAGAAAATACCGGTCGTGCAACGCATCCCCGAAGTCCTTGAGGGCCGAACGGAACGGCCGGGCCAAGAGATGCGCAGCCAGCGCAACCCAGAGCAGCGCGATGGCCGAGGCCCAGCGCACTTCCGGCAGCGACTCCAGCGCGCGAAACTCGATCAGGCCACGCGTGCCACCGGGAAACCGCGTGTTCCAAAACTTGTCGAAGCTCGCTTCCGAGCGGTGGGTGTTGCCCGCCGTGTCGCTTTGCAGATGGATCAATGTGTCCGTGACGCGCTGGCGGTAGTCCTGTCCGGGCGGCAATTTTTCCAGCCAGGCATAGGCCATTTCCAAGTCCGGCAGACTCTTGCCTGATTCGTCCGCCCGCGGTGCCTGCGAGGACGAACCGACGTAGGTTCCGGTGAAGGCGTAGGACAGCGAGGGATGGTGTTGCCAAAAGCGCAGGATGGAAGCAATCCATCCGGGCCGCGTGAAAAAAGGGTTCTCCTCCACGGTCGGGCCGCCAAAAAGCAGATGGTGGCCGCCCCCCGTGCCCGCCTTCCGCCCATCCTTGCCCAGCTTCCATGTGACCAGTCCCGCGACCTTTTGCGCCCGCTTGAGGATGCGCAGCCAGGCATCGTATTCCTGCCACTCCGCGCACGGCGGCAGGTTGATCTCGAGCACCCCCGGGTCGGCGGCGATGACCAGTCCGCGCCAGCACTCCGCGGTATCCTCGGGCATATAGCCGGACAAATCACAACCGACGCCTGTCGGAAGCGACCGATCGATCGCGGCAAGCAAGGCCACGAAGGTTTCCTGCAACAGCGGGGGCAGAAAAACCTGCAGGCGGCCGTCGACCACGTTCACAGTCAACGCGCGCTTCAACCCCTTGCCCCGGGCCAGATCCCACGGCAACCGCAATCCGGCGGGACCCTCCGCAGAGACCAAGGCACTGTCAGGCGGCCAAGTCCAAGCCGACGCGGACCACTTGCCGCCATCATGATCAAGCGGCAGAACCCACACGGCGGAGCGCGCAAGCGGATCCGACAATCGCTGCGGCGCTCGCGACAGTGCGAGGTCCCCGCAGAGCGCGCGCAGAAGCCTGGAGGCATCGGCCGACACGGCCGGACGTTTGACCCGCCGGGCCGGCCACAACACCTGACCATCGCGCCGCGCCGCCACATGCAAAGCCCAGCGCGGATTGACTTCACCGGGATAAAGTTTGCCCGGCGCAAAAATTACCACACCGCCGCGAAGGTCACGAGCCAGCAAAGCCCGGGCCAACTTGCGCGCGTAGCCCAATTTCGTCGGACCAGTCGCCGCGTAGGACCACTCCGCACCCTCCGGATGAACCGGCACACACGTCGGCTCGGCCCCGAGGGTCAGGACCACGCCCTTCTCCCGGAAAATGCGGTCAATCGTGGAGATGGTGGCCTTCATGGACGTTCGATCTTGAGCGAGGTGGTCAGGCGGTGCGGGATGGTGCGGTGGCCAAAATAGCGGCCCGTCACCGGGGCGATGTCTTCCGGAAGCACCCCGACCGCAGCGGTCAGATAATGATGATCGGTCAGCACACCATTGGAGGGATCCAAGGCGAGCCAGCCTGCGCCGGGAAGATAGACCTCGGTCCAAGCGTGCAAGGCGCTTTCCGCCTTACGATCGGCCGGATCACTCGCGCTTTCCCACAAATATCCGCTGGCCAACCGCGCCGCGAGGCCGCTGGAGCGCAGGACCGCAGCGAGCAGAACCGCGGTGTCCCGGCAGGCCCCTCGCCCATGCTGCAGCGTTTCCTCCGGCGCGAACGCCTCGCCTTCCTCGCGGCGCTCGTAGGCGATGTTCGTGTGGATCCACTCGTTCATGGCCACGAGCGTTTCGACGGTGTCTGCCCCGGCAACCGGACAAAGTGCCGCCGGCCAATTCCCGGTCAGACCGGCGAAATAGGCTCCAAGCAATTCTCGCTCACGCGCGTTGTAGTCAGCCGGCCACTGGAGCGCCCGGTCCTCAAGGAGGAAACCGAACGGATTGCGTTCAGCCGCGGAGATGCGGGCCTCAAGGGAAAAGACGAGTCGTGATTCCTCCCGCGGATAAAAGCAACCGGCCACGATGTTGTCGAAAAGGTCACGCCGCCAACTGATGTCCGCCGAATCGTTGGTCGTGAAGGCAAAATCCTCGACCCTCGCATGCAGAGCATCGCGGGGAAACAAGCGCACGATGTGCGGCGACAGACTCACTGCCTCCTCGTAAACGTATTCCGCCCGGTAAGAAATGATCAGCTTCACCACGAGCCCTCCACGCGCTTCATCCGCACCTCGACCGACAATTGTTGCCCCCCGCTGCCCTTGAACGTGCCCCGCAGCGGCGTGGCGTCGGAAAAATCCCGGCCGAAAGAGACCGCGACATGACGCTCACCGCACCATTGGTCATTGGTCGGGTCGAGGGCAACCCAGTGCATCCCGGGAACTAGAACTTCGACCCACGCGTGAGTGGCCACCGCCCCGGTCAGACCACGGCCCTCCTTGGGTGGATCGGTTTCGATGTAGCCGCAAACGTAGCGCGCCGCCAACCCCGAGGTACGGAGCACGGAGAGCATGAGGTGGGCGAAGTCCTGGCAAACTCCGGCCCGCGCCTTCCAAATAGCCGCGAGCGGTGTCGAGTTTTCCGTCGAACCTTTCTGGTAGCGGAATTCGCGGTGGATCGCACCATTGAGCGCTTCGAGAGCGGCGCACAGCTTGGCGTCCGACCGCAACCACCGGCGCCCCCAAGCCGTGGCATCGCCGCCCGTGGGTACGGCCGGAGAAGTCCGCAGGTAGTCGAAGATATCCGTGCCGACCGACGAAAGGATTTGGCGCGCCTCCCCGATGGTGAGCTCGAGAGCTTCCGCGGGCACCCGGGATGGCGAGGTGTCGACCAGGAGGCGGTTGCTCACCCGCAGATGATCGTGGCGCTTGACCATGGAATAAAATGACGTCGGATTGCCGAAATAATCCACGTAGGTCGACGACGGCCCGACCGGATGAAAGGTCAGGTCATGGGCTGCGATCCGCTGGGACGGTCGGGAGGGTGGCGTCAAACGCGCTTCGACGTAGGCCTCGCTGGCCGGTTCTTCGTAGCGGTAGTCGGTCGTGTGCAAAATCTCGAAACGCATCAGTCGAGGAGGATCTGGTGGTGGATAAATCCGTCGGCGATGACGTCATCAATGGCGTAGGTCCGCTCGCTGATGTCGGTGAGCAGGGCAACCAAACGATCGAGACGCTCCGGATCAAGTTGCACCCCGCCGCCTGCTTCGCCGGAACCCATGGTGGCGGGCAGCAGATAGGACGGCCAATTCGCCCCGGCGACAAGTTTCATCGTCGCCTCGAGCGCGCCGCGCGTGCGGATCATCCCGGGAGAATCATCCTCCTTCGGCCCGAGCAGGTGCTGGCAACGCCCGAGACAACGAAGCACTGAACGCGGCATGTCCGGGTTGTCGTAAAGCAGGCTCAACACGGGGACCGGCTCGGCGCGCATTTTATAGACTCGCCGGTAGGCATCGCGCGACCCGAGCAAGCGAAGGAAGGCGGACAACTCGATTTCCACCGCATGCCCGGCGGGGTCCGGCGCTTTTTCCGTGCGGCGCGCGACCGATTTGAACAGGCCCAGCCCGGCATGGGCCGTGATGGCCGCGCGCTCGAATTGCTGGCCGAGGAGGCAGAAATTCCAACCGCGATCGGCCAGCATGGTTGATTCCGCCATGCCGAAAAATTCCGCGATGCCCGAGGTAGCTTCCGCACTGAAGCGCTGCGTAGCGAGGGCCAGCGACGCCTCGTCCGCACCCGGACGGAACCGCGCGCGGGTAAAACGCCCCTCGAGATTGCGGAGCACGCCGTAGGCTTCAACACTCAGGCACTCCATGATCTGACCGGCATTGCGCACGGCGCGGCGCAACGTACTGCAGACCGAACCCTCCTCGCGACCATCGAGCACGAGATGGTAGCGCTCGAGCGCACTGGAAATGCCGCGCTTGCGCCCCACCTGGCGGTTTTCGAGCGGAGGTAGCACACGATTCCAGACCGGACGGTAAAGTTGGCGCTCGGCCCGGTTGAGTTCCTCGGTCTCGAGGCTTTCCACCACGCCGACCATGTAAGAGAGGTTCTGCGCACGCTCGAGGTAACGCCCCAGCCAATAAAACGAGTCGGCCACGCGGCTGGTCACTCGGGCTTGCGGGGCGTGGATCTCGACCGCGCGATTGACGACCAAAGTACGGGCGCCAGCCTCATGGTCGGTGGCCAGCACCCAGGTGTCCTTGCTGCCGCCACCCAATTCCGAAGCCGTGAAATTGCTTTCCCCGGACGAAACGCGGGTCAGGGCTCCCGGAAACACCTCGTAGTCACCAGCCGCGCCGCGCAGGGCGAAAACAATGTGATCTTGTCGACGGTCATTGATCCCGCCCTTGCGGTCGAGGCACACGGTAGCCGCCCCGGTACCGCGCGGTTGGGCCACGTAGTTGTGCGGTTCCTCGCGGAGGAGACGTTGCAACTTGGCCATATCCGCCTTGCCGCTTCCCCCATGGTAAAGGTAGGGCTCCCCGTAGAGCGGACGGATGTCGTAATCCGCGAGCGACCCGACCACCTGGTCGCGCTGGTCGAGATCACCCATCCACCATGTGCACAAAGTGGGCAGGATTTCGTCTTCCCCGAGATAAAAACGGATGATCCGTCCGGAAAACGGCAGGAGAGCACGGTCGTCGGCCAACTGACTGCCCATCGCATTGGCCACCGCGACGGTTCCCTCGCGCACGCATTGGGCCAGACCGGCCACGCCGAGCAACGAATCGCGGCGGAAGGCCATCGAATCGAGCCACGCATCGGCCACCCGCGTGTAGAGCACATCGATGCGCTCCAAACCGGAAACACTCTTCAGATACAGACGGTCGTCGAGGACGAGCAGGTCACCCCCTTGCACGAGCGGGATACCCATGCGGCGGGCGAGAAAACCATGCTCCGAATAAGCGCGACTGCCCACCCCGGGCGTGAGCAATGCCACCACCGGTTCGTCCACCCCGCGCGGCGCAAGCGAGCGGAACGTCTCGAGAATGGACACCGGGGCATCCGCGATACTCTGCGGATTGTGGTTCTGGAATGCTTCGGCAAAAACACGCGTCAGCGCGCGGCGATTCTGCATCATGTAAGAAATACCCGAGGCATTGCTGAAATAGTGGTGCGCCACAGCCAAACGTCCGTCCGCACGCCGGGCCAAGGCCAGGCCGGACAAATGGAGGAACGCGCCGCCGGGCCGCGGCAGACCGACCGCCGGACGCTGGAAAAACGGGCTGCCCAAAACCACGCGGGCCGGAATGACCTGCGCATGGAGAATGCTTTTCTTGCCATGAATGTCATCGAGAAAAAGTTCAAAGGCTTTCAGCCTCTGACGCACACCGGCCGCCACCTCCGCCCACTCGCTCCCGCCGAAAAGCGCCGGCAGCAGGTCGCAGCACCACGGATGCCGCCCCCACGGCCGGTCTCGGGCGATGTCGAAGGTCACCCCCATCTCGCGCATCGTGGCTTCGAGCCGCTCAAGGATCAGCCTCGTCTCGCTCCGCGGGAGGGAAAGGACGAGATCGAGGACCGGCCGGTAGATTTCACGCGGGGTGCCATCCGGCTGGAAAACCTCATCCCAAAAGCTCCCGACAGTGTTTTTTCCCCCTTTCTGCACTCAGGAAACGTTCCCCCCCGCCGGATGAGGGGTCAAGCAGATAGAGAAATGCTTTTGACACCCTGCCGCCGGACCCATATTCTTTGTGGTCAATTTTGCCATGAAAACTTTTTCCGCCAAAGCCGAGGAAATCCAGCGCAGCTGGTGGATTGTGGATGCTAAAGACCAGGTCCTCGGGCGCATCGCAACCAAAATAGCCGACGTCCTGCGCGGCAAAAACAAAGCGGTCTACACCCCGCATTGCGACACCGGCGATTTTGTCGTGGTGATCAACGCTTCCAAGGTGCGCGTGACCGGCAAGAAAACCACCGCGAAGGTTTACACCAGTTTTTCCGGATACGTCGGCGGCCACAAAAGCGAAACTTTCGAGAAGCGCCAGGCCCGCCGTCCCGAGTTGCTCGTCGAACGTGCCGTGCGCGGCATGATCCCCCACAACCGCCTCGGCCGCGCCCAGTTCACCAAACTCAAAGTCTACGCCGGTGCCGAACACCCGCACAGCGCCCAGCAGCCCAAAGAACTCAAACTTCCCTGATCATGTCCGACGTCCACACCGCCACCGGCCGCCGCCGCACCTCCGTCGCCAGCGTGCGCCTCAAAGCAGGCTCCGGCAAAATCGAAGTCAACAAACGCGAATTCAACGATTACTTCCCGACGACCACCTTGCAGACGGCCGTCTTGCGCCCGCTCGAACTCGCCGGACGCAAACAGCACGTCGACATCACGCTGAAAACCTCCGGCGGTGGCGTCGCCGGCCAAGCCGGCGCCTCCAGCCTCGCCATTGCGCGGGCCCTGCTCAAACTCGACGCCAATCTGCGACCCGAACTTAAGAAGAACGGTCTTCTGACCCGCGATCCGCGGATGAAAGAGCGTAAAAAGCCCGGTCGTCCCGGTGCCCGCAAACGCTTCCAGTTCTCCAAGCGTTAAGCCATGCGCGCCGCGCGCGTTCTTCTCCCGCTCTTGCTGTCTGCCTTTCTTGGGCGGGCAGAGGAAGTCACGTCTTTCACCGCGGGCGACTTCACTTTCGCCGTGCCTGCGGGATGGATTTCCGTCGCGCCGTCCTCGACCATGCGAAAAGCCGAGCTGCACGTTCCGGGGCCCGAAGGAACGGGCGAAGCCGGAGAAGCCACCATCACCGTATTCCATTTCGGACCGGGCCAAGGCGGTACTGTGCAGCAGAATATCGACCGCTGGTTCGGTCAATTCGACGGCGACAACGACGGCAAAGGGGCAGCCAGTGCGAAAGAAACGATCGGAACGGTGCCAGTCACCTTTGCCCGGGCCCGCGGCACATTCCAAAGTGGTATCCCCGGCCAACCAGCCACCCCGCTGGAAGGTCAGGCCCTCCTTGGCTCTATTCTCGAAAGCCCCAACGGCGACGTTTATGTCAAAATGACCGGTCCCGCCCCCACCGTAGAAAAAGCCGAGCCCGCTTTTGTTCAGATGATCCGCGCCGCCTGCGGCGGTTAATCCCGCCGCGCCTCTTGGCGCGTTTCCATCCCGGCCCCCCAGCCAACAAACGGCGAAGACCGGTCATCGGGAAAGAGTTGCCCGGTGACCACCGCCCGTCCCGCTGTGTCCCCCGAGTGACGATTTATTTCATCACCGCCAGCAGCGTGTCAGCGATGGTGCTGGGCGTTTCTGCCACGGCAATACCGGCGGCACGGAGCGCTTTTTTCTTGGCCGAAGCAGTCCCCTTCCCACCGGAAATGATGGCGCCGGCGTGGCCCATGCGGCGTCCGGGAGGCGCAGTGGCCCCGGCGATGAAGCCGGCTACCGGTTTGTCACAATGCTCTTTGAGCCAAGCGGCGGCTTCTTCCTCGGCACTGCCGCCGATTTCGCCGATGAGGATGATTCCGTGGGTGTCCGGATCCCCGGCGAAAAGTTGCACCGCGTCCAGCGTGGTTGTGCCGATGATCGGGTCACCACCAATGCCGATGCAGGTCGACTGCCCCACCCCGCGGCTGGTCAGTTGCCAGACCGCTTCATAAGTAAGCGTGCCGGAACGGGAGACCACTCCGATGTGACCTGGCTTGTGGATATAGCCGGGCATGATGCCTATCTTGCACTGGCCGGGAGTGATGATACCCGGACAATTCGGACCGATCAGGCGGGAAGGACTCGCCTTGAGCAGCTCTTTGACCCGCATCATGTCCATGACCGGAATGCCCTCCGTGATGCAGACAATTAATTCAACCCCGGCATCGGCAGCCTCAAGAATGGCGTCCGCCGCGAATTCCGGCGGAACAAAAATCATGGTGGCATTGCAACCGGTCTCCCGGCGCGCCTCGTGCACCGTGTCAAAGACCGGCACTATATCCTCGAATTTCTCGCCGCCCCGGGCGGGAGTGACGCCGGCCACGACATTTGTGCCGTATTCCATGCAGTTGCGCGTGTGGAAGGCGCCGGACTTGCCGGTGATGCCTTGCACGACCAAACGGGTGTTTTTATCGACGAGAACGGACATGATTAGAGAGGAAGGGGTTTGACCACCGATTACCCAGATAACACTGATAAGAATTCTTTCTGAGCCATCCGTGAAATCCGTGTCATCCGTGGTCAAAAATTCAGGTTTTCGCGGCCAGCTTCACGATTTTGCTGGCGGCAGTATCAAGATCGGTCGCGGTAACGATGGGCAGGCCGGAGTCGGCCAAGAGCTTGCGGCCCGGTTCGACATTGGTGCCTTCGAGACGGACAACGAGAGGAATACCGAGCTTCACCGATTTCACCGCGTTGAGGATACCTTGCGCTATGACATCGCACCTCATGATACCACCGAAAATATTGACCAGGATCGCTTTCACCTTCGCGTCGGAAAGGAGGATTTTGAAGGCTTCGGTCACCTGCTCCTCGCTGGCCCCGCCGCCGACATCGAGAAAGTTGGCCGGATCGCCGCCGTGATGTTTGATGATGTCCATCGTGGCCATAGCCAAACCGGCCCCATTGACCATGCAGCCAATGTTGCCGTCCAACCCGATGTAACTCAGGTGGTGCTCGGAAGCGGCCACTTCGCGCGGGTCCTCCTCGCCGATGTCGCGCAGGGCGACGATGTCAGGATGACGAAAAAGTGCATTGTCATCGAAGGAAAACTTGGCATCCAAAGCAAGGACCCCGCCGCTCTTGGTCAAAACCAGCGGGTTGATCTCGACCATCGAGCAGTCGGACGAAATGAAGCAGCGGTAGAGTGCGGCAAACAGCTTGCCGGCAGCGCGCATTTGGCCGGGGGCGAACCCGAGATCTTTGGCCAGCTTGCGGGTCTGGTAAGATTGCAAACCGAACGCCGGGTCAACAGCTTCGCGGAGAATTTTTTCCGGGCTGCGGGCTGCCACCTCCTCGATGTCCATCCCGCCCTCGCGGCTGGCCACAATGACGGGTGCACCGGTCGCGCGGTCCATGAGGATGGCGAAATAAAATTCTTTCTCGATCTCGACCGATTCGGCCACCAGCACCTGGTTGACCAGGCGTCCTTCGGGCCCGGTCTGGTGGGTGACCAACGTCTGCCCGATCATCTTGTCCGCGATATCGCGGGCTTCGCCTGCCGTCTTGCAGAGATGGACCCCGCCTTGGAATCCGTTGGTGAAAGCACCCTTGCCCCGCCCGCCGGCATGGATCTGCGCTTTGACCACGATCGAGTCGGTTCCGAGATCGTGCGCGGCTTTCTCCGCCTCGGCCGCCGTGCGGGCCACCGAGCCGCGCGGGTTGTCCGCGCCGAATTTGGTCAGCAGCTCCTTGGCTTGGTATTCGTGGATATTCATGAGGTTTGGCGGCGGGGCCACGCGGCTGGCGTGTCCGGTTCACCCGGGCCGACGAGCGTGTCGCTCGTCTTGGCCTGACCGGTCATGCTGCCTCGGTCGCATTCATCGAGGCAAGCGTGGCTTCCTCGATTTCCTTGTACAAATTTCCATCGGCCTTGAGCGCTTCTTTGGCCGCGTCACGACCTTGGGCCAGTTGGTTGCCGTTGAAGCTGAGCCAGCTGCCGCGCTTTTCGATCACGCCCTTTTCCAAGGCGATGTCGATGAGCGAGCCGACATTGGAAATACCCTCGTTGTACATGATGTCGAATTCGGCCTCGGTGAAAGGCGGCGCGACTTTGTTCTTCACCACCTTGACCCGGGTGCGGTTGCCGGTGACCGTGCCGTCGCCCTGCTTGATCGCGCCGATACGGCGGATATCCATCCGCACGCTGGAGTAAAACTTGAGTGCCTTGCCGCCGGGCGTGGTTTCCGGACTGCCGAACATAACGCCGATTTTTTCGCGGATCTGGTTGGTGAAAATGCAGCACGTGCGGGCTTTGGCAATGAGGGCGGTGAGTTTGCGCATGGCCGCACTCATCAGGCGGGCCTGGGCGCCGACTGTGGAATCTCCGATTTCGCCTTCCAATTCCTGTTTGGTGACCAGGGCGGCCACCGAATCAAGGACGATGACATCGAGCGCGTTGGAACGGACCAGCGTTTCGCAAATGCGGAGCGCTTCCTCGCCCGAGCTGGGTTGGGAAACGAGCAGGTCGTCGAGATTGACCCCGAGACGCTGCGCGTATTTCGGATCGAGGGCGTGCTCGACGTCGATGAAAGCAGCCAATCCGCCGCGCTTTTGCGCTTGGGCGATGATGGTCAGCGTAAGGGTGGTTTTGCCGGAGGACTCGGGGCCGTAAATCTCGACAATGCGGCCCCGCGGCACCCCGCCCACGCCGAGCGCGCGGTCGATCATGATGTTGCCGGTCGGGATAACGTCGATGTTGGTCTGCGAATGGTCACCGAGGCGCATGATGGCTCCATCGCCGTAATCCTTGGCGATCTGCTGGAGGGCGAGATCGAGGTTCTTGTTGCGTTGGGAAAATGCTTTGTCGGTGGCGAGTTCGGTTTTCGGTTCGGCGGATTTGGCGGGCATGGGACGGGGTTTTCTAAATGTCGAGGTTGCGGACGTTGAGGGCGTTGTCCTCAATGAAGTGGCGGCGCGGTTCGACCACGTCACCCATCAGGACGGTGAACATTTTGTCGGCTTCGACCGCATTGGTGTCGTCAAGTTTGACCCGCAGGAGCCGGCGCTTGTCCGGATCCATCGTGGTTTGGAAAAGTTCCTTGGCGTTCATTTCCCCCAAGCCCTTGAACCGCTTGATCTGCACGCCACGGCGGCCCATTTCTTTGACCAGGTCGAGAATGCGCGGGATGGCAAAGATTTCGTGCTTCGCTTCGCGCTCGCCTTCGCCCTCGACCAAATGAAAAATCGGCTGGTCGGTGGCCGTGTAATGGTCGATTTCGAGGCCTTTTTTCGACAGCTCCTTGACCAGCTTGTCAACCGCGACCGACTCGTGGATCTCGAGGAGCCGAGCACGGCGGCGGCGGCCGGGGGTTTCTTTTTCCTTCGGCGCATGGTCGGCTTCCGAGCCTTCCGGTTCTTCACCCTCGAACAAATTGAGGTCGTTGTTCTTTTTGGCGAAGGCCTGCAACTCGGTTTCGTCGTGGAAATATTCGACCGACTCCGTGTTGCCGTCGCGGATTTTGATCAGGTAAATGGGCAGGCGGCCGTCTTTCGGATCGCGCGCTTCGAGATAACTCTCGAAATCGCCGCCCAGACGCTGGATCGCATTGCTGTGCTTGTTGAGGCGCTCAAGCAGTTCGAGGATTTCTTTGAGCTGTGTCTCGGTGAAGGTCTTTTTGTTTTTCAGGTGGACGAGTTTGACCTCCTCCGCCCCGAGCGAGATGAGAATCTTGGTCAGTTGCGCATCGTCGTCGACGTATTCCTCGCGCTTCCTCCGCTTGATCTGGTAGAGCGGCGGTTGCGCGATGTAAATGCAACCGCGGCGGACCAACTCGGTCATCTGACGGTAGAAAAAGGTGAGCAGCAAGGTGCGGATGTGCGATCCGTCCACGTCGGCGTCGGTCATGATGATGATCCGCCCGTAGCGCAGCTTGCCGAAATTAAACGCACCCTCTTGGTCGCCCTCGCCGATGCCCGTGCCCACCGCGGTGATCATGGTCTGGATTTCGGTGTTCTGGAGCACCTTGTCCAAACGCGCTTTCTCCACGTTGATCAGCTTGCCGCGGATCGGGAGGATGGCTTGGAAGCGGCGGTCGCGTCCCTGCTTGGCCGAGCCACCGGCCGAGTCGCCCTCGACGATGAAGAGTTCGGTCAACGACGGATCACGCTCGGAACAGTCGGCCAATTTGCCGGGCAAGCCGCCGCCGGTCAGCGCGCTTTTGCGCACCGTCTCGCGGGCTTTGCGCGCCGCCTCGCGGGCCCGGGCCGCGGTGATCGCCTTTTCGAAAACCTTCTTCGCAATGGGCGGGTTGGTCTCGAAGAAATCCATCAACCCCTCGTAGATGATGGAGCTGACGATGCCGTCGACCTCGGGGTTGACCAGTTTGACCTTGGTCTGGCTCTCGAACTTCGGGTCGGGGTGCTTGAGGCTGAGGACGCAGATCAGACCCTCGCGCACGTCGTCACCGGTGATGATGGGATCCTTGTCTTTGACCAGATTATTGGCCTTGGTGTATTGGTTGATTGCGCGGGTCAGCGCCGAACGGAACCCTGTGATGTGCGTGCCGCCGTCCGGATTCGGGATCGAATTGGTGAAGCAGAGAATCTGGTCGGTGTAGCTGTCGTTGTATTGCAGCACGCAGTCGACCAGGACGTCTTCTTCAACGTCCTCGCCGTCCTTGTTCTTCATCTTCGTCTTTCGCGCGCCGGTCAGCTTGATCACCTTCGGGTGAAGAACCGACTTGCTTTCGCCCAATTCCTTGACGAATTCCTCGATGCCGAGTTTGTAGACAAAAAGGGTCTTTTTCGGCTCGCCCTCGACACGTTCGTCGGTCAGGCGGATCTCAAGGCCGCAATTAAGGAAAGCCAGTTCACGCATGCGCGCGCCAAGTCGCTCGAAGACGAATTCCGTGGTGGTGAAAATTTCGCCATCGGGCAAGAAGGTGATCTGCGTCCCGGTCTGCTTTTTGTTTTTCAGCTCGCTCAGGACGGTGAGCTTTTGCGTCGTTTTGCCTTTGGCGAACGACATGAAGTAGACTTGGCCGTCCCGGTAGACCTCGGCCTTGAACCATTCGGAGAGGGCATTGACGCACTTGGCGCCGACACCATGGAGACCACCGCTGAATTTGTAGGCGCCCTGACCGAATTTGCCGCCGGCGTGGAGGTTGGTCAGCACGAGCTCAATGGCCGGAATCTTCCACTTCGGGTGCATGTCGACCGGAATGCCGCGACCATTGTCGCGGACGGAACACGAGCCGTCGGCGTGGATGGTCACATCGATGTGCGTGCAGAAACCGGCGAGATGTTCGTCGATCGAGTTGTCGAGGACCTCGTAAACGCAGTGGTGCAGGCCGCGTTCATCGGTGTAGCCGATATACATCCCCGGCCGCTTGCGCACCGCTTCCAAGCCTTCGAGTTTGTCGATTTGCGCGGCGCCGTAGGCCGTGTCTTTGGCCAAGGCCGTTTCCGTGATTTCCTTCTCTTTCGACGCCATAAAATATCGTTTCTTCCGGGATGCGCCCGGCTTAGCGGGTGCGTTTATCCAACGTATCCCGACAAGCGCCCCGCTCCAGCCTTTTTTGGGCGCGGCCGCCGGTTTTCCGAGTCATAAGCGGGCCAGCGAGGTTCGGTGCCTGCGCTGGCGCGGCCCGGAAAAACGGGAGCGGCCGGACACTCCGATCATGGCCAACCCCGCCGCGGAACGTTTTCCGGTTGGCTTTTTCCGCACATCATCCCGCACGATAGCTGCCCGTGCCGAAAATTGTCCCGCAACTCGCCGGCGCCTTCTTGCTCGCCGCCCTGTTCCTCGCCGCTGTGACCTGGAATCACGGCCAGGTCATGATTCCGCTCGCCGATGGCGGCACCTTGGTTGTCTTGGCCGACGGCGACTGCCACAGCCGCATGCAACGCGCAGCCTTGGTCGCCGCCCGGCCCGGCACCATCGTGCGCGCCCACGATTTTGAAAATCATCCCGCCGGCACCGTGCCGCATACCACCGCGCCGATGGACTACCTCATCGCGGCCTTGGGCCTCTTCATCCATCCGCTCGAGGTCGCGGGCGCTTGGATCTCGCCGCTCCTCGGGCTCCTCACTTTGCTCTTCCTCTTTTTTTGGTCCCGGACGATCCACCTGCGTCCGCGTGGGCCCATGCTGTTTCTCTTCGCTCTTTCGCCAGCGCTCACCCACGCCTTCGCCCTCGGCCGGCCCGACCATCAATCACTGCTTGTTGCCCTGACCGTCACCGCGCTCGCCGCCAATTTCGCTTTTGTGCGCACTGCACGTCCGGCTTGGGCTTGGGCCTCCGCCAGCCTTTGGGGCTTTGCTCTTTGGGTTTCCTGGTTCGAACCACTCGTCCTGCTCGCCGCGCAGGAGCTTGGCCGGGCCATTGCTCTCCGAAAAACGGCCTACCCGGGAGTCTGGCAACGCGGTCTGCTTCTCACCGCAAGCCTCGCCCTCGCCACGTGGGCTTTGGAGGGATTCCGTAGCCCTTGGCCGGATCCGGTCGTGCAGGAATTTTTCCCGCGCTGGGCCGCGTTGCTCGGCGAACTGCAAGGCGCCACACCCCAGGCCATGTTTGCCTGGACCGGATGGCTCCTTGTCCCCGCACCGCTCCTCCTCGCCTGGAGCTATGGCAAAACCCGCGATCCCCTCGCACTCATCGTTCTGGTCCTTCTTGCCGTGGTCACCGCCCTGACCGGATGGCAGGCGCGGTGGAATCCGTGGCTCGCTTCTGTTTTCTGTCTCGCCCTGCCCTGGATCCTCCGTCCGTTGGCCAAACCTTGGCTGGTCTGGCTTGTCTTTGTGGCCAGCCTCTGGCCAGTCGCCGCGGCATGGGAGGCACGCACTTTCCCCTCACGGCAGGACATGGCGCGGCGACAGGAGGCGAGGGCAGAAGCCGCGCTCCTCACCCAAACCGCAGAATTCCTGCGCAGCCAACCGCGCGGGGGCGTGTTGGCCCCGTGGTGGATCTCACCCGCTCTAGCCCGCCAGAGCGGACTACCCATGGTCGGGGGCACCTCTCATCAAAGCCTTCCGGGCACGGTCGACACGGCACGTTTTTTTCTCTCCGAAAACGATGCCGCGGCTTTTGCTCAACTCCGCTCGCGGCAAGTGAAATACGTGGTGACCGATGCGCCGGAGCGCGTGGTCTCGACCTCTGCCGCACTCCTCGGCATCCCACTACCCCGCGACCCGCTCATTGTCCGCTTGGCCCGCGGACGCAAGATCCCCGACTTCCTCCAACCAGTCTTCGCCAACCCCTACTTCCGCGTTTACAAGATACGGGATGAATGAATTCGATTTTGTCGTGGTCGGTGGCGGGAGCGGGGGATACGCCGCCGCGCGCACTGCGGCGGGGGAAGGTCTCCGCACCGCGGTGATCGACGGCTCCGAGGAACTCGGAGGGCTTTGCATTCTGCGCGGATGCATGCCCAGCAAGACACTCATCGAGTCGGCCAACCGCCTGCAGGATCTGCGCGAAGCCGGGGAGTTCGGGCTGCACGCCGGGAATCCCGGATTCGACGGGCCGAAAATTATCGAACGCAAAAAGCGCCTCATTTCCGGGTTTGCCCAATACCGGGCCGAGCAACTCGGGAGCGGACGCTTCGAATTGGTTCGCGGACACGCCCGTTTCGCCGGCCCGGATAAATTAGTCGTGCGCCTCCTCCAAGGCGGGGAACAAACCATCACCGCCCGCAGTATTCTGGTCGCCACCGGTTCGGTCATCCGCCACCCCGACATTCCCGGACTCAATGAGGCCGGGCCATTGGTCAGCGATGACGTCTTGGATAATCCGCATCCCCCGAAGTCGCTCATCGTGCTCGGCGCCGGACCAGTGGCGCTCGAATTGGCGTACTATCACCGCGCGCTCGGTGCGGACGTCACCGTGCTCCAACGCAGCAAGCAAGTGCTCAGCTCGCTGGACCGTGATGCGGCCGATGCAGTGCAGCACGGCATGGAACGGCAGGGGACCAAGTTTGTCCTCGGTTGCAAAATTCTCGGTGCGGACAAGTCCTCGCGCGGCAAATGGGTGCGCGTGGCGCACGACGAACGCGAAGAAACGATCGAGGCGGATGAAATCCTCCTCGCTTTGGGACGTGATCCCGCCACCTCTCAGCTCGATCTTCCTGCGGCCGGTCTCGACATAGCCCCTGGCCGGCCTCTTGCCACCAGCGACACGCAACAAACCTTGGTCCCGCATATTTTCGGCGCGGGCGACGTCACCGGGAAATTGGAAATTGTCCACATCGCCATCGAGCAGGGCGAAATTGCCGCCCGCAATGCGGCGCGGCTCCTGCGCGGTAAAAACGAACCCCTCGAAACCATCGACTACCGCCTGCGCCTCTTCGCCGTCTTCACCGAACCCGAGGCCGCCATGGTTGGCCTGAGCGAACGCGAAGCGACCGAACTCGGGATCGACTTCGCCGCCGCGACCTATCCCTTCAACGACCACGGCAAATCCATCGTCCGCGGCAAAACCGACGGCTTCGTCAAATTGCTCGCCGACCGCAAAACCGGTGAACTCCTCGGCGGGGCCGTGGTCGGACCCCATGCCTCCGAACTCATCCACGAAGTCGTCATCGCCCTGCGTTACCGCGCGACCGCCGCCGAATTGAGCAAAATCCCCCACTATCACCCCACTCTGAGCGAAATCTGGACCTACCCCGCCGAAGAACTCGCCGGCTGAAGCCTGCGCGCCGCAGGTTGGGGATAGCGACGCCCCGGTCCGCTTTCCTTTTGACACCCCGCACCCTTCCATTAACTTGGGTCTTTCTTCAAACAATGAATCTCAGCAATATAGTCAATCCCATGAGCGAATCACCCACCGGCGGAACGAACCGCAACCACCTTTCCAGCGATGTGGAAATCAAAGGCTCCCTCAAATTCCAGAACGACCTCGTTTTTGACGGAAAAATTGAAGGCGAAATCCAATCCAATGCCACTCTCACGGTTGGCAAAAGCGCCAATGTGCAGGGCGAAGTAAAATCAAAGTCCGTCATCATCCACGGTTCGGTCCAAGGCAACATCGACGCCGCCGAGCGCGTCGAACTCAAAGCCACCGCCCAACTCATCGGCGACCTTCGCGCCGGCCGCATCATCATCGAAGACGGCGCCACCTTTGTCGGCAAATCCGAGGTCAGCCCGAACAAATCCGCCCTCCAGCGCACCGACACCCGCCCGCCAAGCAGCATGCCCGGCGGCGAACCGAAAAAAGGCCTGCTCTAAGAAGGCGGAGCTGTCATGCCGCCAAGGAAACCGAAAAAAGCGGTCTCCTGTCCGAAATGCGGGGCCTCCCAAGAGGAAGCGACGGGGGTCATCAGTACTTTTTGCCGGGCCTGCGGGGGCCATTTCGTCTTGGGCGGCAAGCCGCCCGCCGCCACCCGGGCCAAGGCCACCACTACTTGGAGTGAACGCCTTGCCCCCCTGACCGCGCGCCTCATCCCGCTGGGAAGGCGCGCCCTCCGCCATGCCGAACCCTGGCTCCTCCGCTACGAGCCGCAGATCGACAAGCTGCGGGAATACTACGAACGCTGGCGCCCCCCGGAGTTCAAACGCATCCGCTGCCACGAATGTGGACGCCTCCACGAGGTCCCGCGGTTGGCCGCCTCCACCTCGTGCCCGAATTGCAACGCCCACATCGACCTCTATGACGTTCTCGTCGAGAAGCGGGTCAGCCGCGTCGTCCGCACCCGCGGCTCATTGACCATCAAAAAATTCGGCTACTTGAACAACCATGTCACCATTTGCGGTGCGGCCGACATCGGTGGCGGCGCGGCGGGAAAGATTTTTTGCGACGGCGAAACGAAAATCCGTACCGCCGGGCGGCTCAACTGTGAAGTCGGATCCCGGCGCATCCGCATCGAAAAGGGCGCGGACGTTGTCGTCGCCCATCCCATGCGGGTGCACGACATGGTGGTCCGCGGCAAAATCACCGCCCGCATCTACTGCAACGGGACCCTGCGCATCCTTAAACGCGGATCTCTCCGCGGTGAAGTCCATGCCCGCTCCATCATGGTCGACAAAGGAGGTCTCCTCCAAGCCGAACTCAACATCGGACGCTTCGACGAGATCGAGCCGGAAATCCTCGGGACGCTGCAGGAACGAGCCTGCTACATGGCGCTGGAGGACGTCACGCTGGGCGAGAAGCAGGCCACGCTGGAAATCTGAACGCCGCTCACTCGCCGAGAAGATTTGCCGTAGGGTCGTAGGCGCCGCTGATCGGAGCACCTTCGTAAAACACGGGATAAAAGTTGAAACTAGCCCCCTCGTTGGTGCTGACCCCGGCGGCCAGGGAATCGTTGGGACTGAGCAAAAAGTCAAAGCTGACGAAATAAAGCAGGAGGTTTTGTCCATCACGCACCGCGCCGGGAACGGAGCCGTTGGTGATGTAAGCCGCGGAATTCGTGTCCCAGGCCGAGCCGCTGGCGTCGGTGCTCGTAACGTGCCAGAGCTCGTGATCGCGCGGCGAACCGCCAAATGGTGCGTATTTGAAAAACATGCGGTAGCGGCCGTCGGAAAGACGGACGACGGAAGGGTCGGCGCAAATCCCGTTGGTCTTGCCGATTTGTGAAGCGGTCAGCCCCAACCCGGCGATGCGGTTGGTCTCCAAGACCCCGGTAGCCGGGTTAAAATTGTAGGCAAAAATTCCCGAGGCGAAGACACGGAAAGTTCCATCCATGTCGATCGTCGCGGACTGCGTGGTATTGGTCGGGAAGAAGCCGCCCGCATTGGTGTAGGGGCCGGCAATGCTTGGCGATCGGGCGTAGACCAGACGGGATGCCGCATGGTCGGTGACGAGCAAACCGTAAGAACCCGGGGCGATTCGAAACACGTCCGGGTCAACCAGATCGTTGGCGCTGAAAATCTCCACCGCATTGGAAAAATTCAGGCCATCCGTCGAAACCGCTTGCCGGATGGAATGGGGGTTCGGAGCAAAGGCCGGATCCCCTCCGCCCTCCGCGTAAAAGTAAGTCAAACGCACCCCGACGTTCACCGGGGGCACCGGCTCCTCCATGATATTGATGCCCATGCGGAAAAAGGCATTGGTCATTCCAGCCGGCAGCGGAATCGAAACCAAGCCGGCTGATGTGAGGTCGGACGCTCTCAGCGGCAATGATTCCCAACCCGAGGCAAGATTGGTGGATGCCTGCAATTGCAGGTAAGCGATATCGGCGCGCGCCGTGAAAGAAGCAAGACAGGCCAGCCCGGTTATCAGAACCCTTCTCATCACCACGCATTTAGTGACCCCGCAAGCGCGTCATGGAAAGATTTTTTTCGGCGGACCTTTGTGGTTGAAGGCCGCTGCGCCCGTAATTATTGGTGGAGGGTCGCCAGCGGTCCGGCGATGTCTCTCATGCCGAGCCTCGATCTCTTTCTTCAGCCCGAGATTTTTCTCGTCTGGACGTCGGCCCTCAAGACCTTCGTCATTCTGGGTGTCGTCCTTACCATGGTTGCCTACTCGGTCTGGGCGGAACGCAAAGTCAGCGCCTTCATCCAGGATCGAATCGGGCCCAACCGTGTCGGCTGGGCCGGGCTCATCCAGCCGGTCGCCGACGGTGTGAAGCTCCTGCTCAAAGAAAACTTTGTCCCCGGCGGGGTGAACAAATTCTTTTTCAGCATCGCGCCGAGTCTCGCCATGATCCCCTCTATCCTTGTCCTTGCCGTACTCCCCTTCGGCAGTTCGCTTTTCGGCGTCCCTATGGTCATTGCCAACCTCGACATCGGCGTGCTCTGGGTTTTCGCCGTCTCCTCGCTTGGCGTCTACGGCATCGTCTTAGCCGGCTGGGCCTCGAACTCGAAGTATCCGTTCCTCGGGGGCATCCGCTCGAGCTCCCAGATGATTTCCTATGAACTCTCGCTTGGTCTCTCCGTCGTTCCCGTCTTCATGATCACCGGCACTCTGAACCTCGGCGAGATTGTGCAATACCAGGTGGATAATGGCTGGATGGTCTTCCCAGCATGGTTCCAAACCGGCGCGGGGCTCCGCGACATGACAACCGAAAGCGGAAGCATGTTCGGCCTCGATCTCGGAAAAACGCTCCTGTGGATCCCCATGATGATTTCGTTCGTAGTCTTCATCATCGCCATGTTCGCCGAAACCAACCGCATTCCCTTCGATTTGCCCGAGGCCGAGCAGGAATTGGTCGGCGGTTACCACACGGAATACTCCTCAATGCGCTTTGCCCTTTTTTTCCTCGGCGAATACGCGGCCATGATCGCCGGGTCCGGGGTCATTGTGACCCTCTTCCTCGGCGGCTGGAGCCTGCCGTTTGTCCCGGACGGATCGCAGGGCTGGTTCTGGGGATTGGTCAATATCGGCACCTTCTTCGCCAAGATTGCCGCGATCATCTTTTTCTTCCTCTGGGTGCGCTGGACCCTGCCACGATTCCGCTTCGATCAGTTGATGAAGCTCGGATGGTATGTTTTCTTTGAGGTGGCTCTAATCAACATCTTCCTCACCGCCGGCATTCTCGCTTACCTTCAATCCTAACATGGCCACCATCGTCCAACGCCCGCAACTGAGCTTACTTGAGCGATCCTACTTCCCCGCCATCCTTGGCGGCCTCTGGATCACGATCAAGCACTTCATCAAAACGCTCTTCGGCCAGACCAAGGTCACCATGCAGTATCCTGAGCAGAAGTGGGATAGCGCTCTGCCCGAGTGGTATCGCGGTGCGCCGACGCTGGTGAAGGACGAACATGACCGCGAACGCTGCGTGGCCTGCCAACTCTGCGAGTTCATTTGCCCGCCGCGCGCCATCACGATCAAACCCGCCGAGTTCCCCAGCAACGGCCCATGGGCCAAGGTTGAAAAATACCCTGAAAAATTCGATATCGACATGATCCGCTGCATTTACTGCGGACTGTGCGAAGAGGTCTGCCCGGAGCAGGCCATTTTCTTGCGCAAAGACTACTCGATTACCGGCCTGACTCGCGCCGAAATGGTCCACGACAAGGAGAAACTCTACGAACTGGGCGGCGTCATGCACGGTCTGGTAAACAAGTGGAACGAAAAAAAGTGATCGAAAAGGGCATATGCTCCTCGTAAGATATCGGTTTCCGGCCTGAAAAGTGGCGCCCGAAAAGCGCCCCCGGAGGAAACCACCGCATGCTCACCATCCTGTTCTGGGCTTTCTCCGTGCTGATGCTCGCCGCGGCCATCGCCGTCGTCGTCTTCCGTAACCCGGTGAACAGCGCGATGAGCCTTGTTCTCTCCTTCCTCGCCTTAGCCGCCCTCTTCATCACCCTTGATGCCTTCTTCATCGGGATCATCCAAGTCTTGGTCTATGCCGGTGCAGTCATGGTGCTTTTCCTTTTCATCATCATGCTCCTCGACCTCAAGGCCGAGACCCGCCGCCGCCTCAACATCGCCGCATTGGCCGGCGGCCTCGCCGTGCTCGGAGGCTTCGCTGTTCTCATCACCCAAATTATTAAATCGCTTCCCTCCTCGACGGACCACTTTCCCACGCTCGCTCGGACCGGCTACTCGGATGGCTACGAAATCGGCATGACCCTCTTCACCGACTTCAACCTCCCATTCCAAATCATCGGTGTTCTTCTCCTCGTCTCCACCGTCGGTGTGGTCACCTTGAGCCGCCGCAGCTTGCGCTAAGACCATGCCGACCCTCGGTGATTATCTTTTGGTCAGCGGCCTCCTTTTCTCCATCGGTCTCGCCGGTGTCCTCCTGCGCCGCAACCTCCTCATCATCTTCATGAGCCTCGAGCTCATGCTCAATGCGGCCAACCTCTCCCTCGTGGCTTTTGCTCGCCACAGTGTCACGGCTTTTGGACTACCCGACTACAACGCCCAAGTTCTTGTTTTCTTCATCATCACCGTCGCCGCCGCCGAGGTCGCCGTCGGCCTCGCCATCATCGTCGCCCTCTACCGCCTGCGCCAAACCACCCACGTGGAGGACCTCAACGGGATGAAATTCTGACCAGATGGATCCGCTTCTTTATCCTTGGATCATTCTCTTTGCCCCACTCTGCGCGGCCGCCTTCATCCTCTTTGTCCTTCCGCGCCGCGGTGTCGCGGCCGGCGCGGTCGGTGTCGCCACTGCCGCCCTGGTCTGCTTCCTCAGCTGGAAAGTTTTTCTCATCCCCGGGTTGGCCGTCACAGCGCAAATCTCTTGGATTGAAGTTCCCGGCGTCTTCTCCGTCCCGATCGGCATCATCCTCGACAACTTGAGCCGTGTCATGCTCGTCGTTGTCACGACGGTAGCCACTCTTGTCTTCATCTACTCCGCTGGCTACATGCGCGGTGACGAAGGAATCCCGCGCTACTACGCCTCGCTCAGTCTTTTTCTTTTTTCCATGCTCGGCATCGTCCTGGCCGACAACTTCATCATGATGTTCATGTTCTGGGAGTTGGTCGGCGTCAGCTCCTACCTGCTTATCGGACATTATTTCCGCAAGGACTCCGCGGCCGATGCGGCCAAGCAGGCCTTCACCGTCAACCGGGTGGGCGACTTCGGCTTTATGATCGGTATCCTCATGCTCTGGCTGGCCACCGGCTCGATCATGTTCTCCGGCATCGAGGAAAACCTTTCCGTTCTTACCCTGCATCCTGGCTACTTTACCGCCGCGTGCCTCCTCGTCTTCTGCGGCACCATTGGCAAGTCCGCCCAAATGCCGCTTCACGTTTGGTTACCCAACTCGATGGAAGGCCCGACACCGGTGTCCGCGCTCCTCCACGCCGCCACCATGGTCGCGGCCGGCGTCTACCTGCTGGCTCGCATTTTCCCCGTTCTGCTCGCCGCGCCCGACGTCGTGCGCGAGGTCATCATGTGGATCGGTGCCATCACCTGCTTCGCCGCGGGTCTCATGGCCATCCAGCAGGACGACATCAAACGCATCCTTGCTTATTCGACCATCTCCCAACTTGGCTACATGGTTGTCGGTATCGGCGTGGGTGCGACCGGCGACGTCGCCATGTTCCACCTTTTCACCCACGCTTTCTTCAAGTGCCTCCTCTTCCTTTGCGCGGGTTCCATCATCATCGCCCTGCACCACGAGCAGAACATCTGGAAGATGGGCGGGCTCCTCACCCGCATGCCGGTCACCGCACTCTGCATGCTGGCTGGCGGGCTCGCCCTCGCCGGCGTCCCGTTCTTCAGCGGATCGTTCAGCAAGGACAACATTATCGAGTGGGCCTGGCTCAATAACCGCACCGGATTCTGGATCATCGCCAGCGCCGTCCTCCTCACCGCCCTTTACACCTTCCGTCTTTTGCTCGTCGTTCTCCTCGGCAAGCCGCGCGGCGACCATGCCGCCCGGGCCAAGGAATCCCCGCTCGTCATGACGCTTCCGCTCGTCATCCTCGCCGTCCCTGCCGTCATCGCGGGTTACCCGTGGTTCATCGGCCACTTCTTCGACATCGCCTACGCCGAAGCCCCCGCCATCGCGCACAAAATCGTCCTCGGCTTTCTCGCCGCCGGCGCTGTCCTCGCCGCGTGGCTTTACCTGCGCGGACCCGCCCGGGATCCCGTCCGCATCCCGCTCTTGGCCAACCGCCTTTACATCGACAATTTCTACAATTGGCTTGTTATCCGGGTGCAGGGCGGACTGTCCGTGCTCGGCTCCTGGTTTGACCGCTGGATCATTGACGGTTTGGTCGTGACCGGCAGCGCCCGCACAGTCTGGGGTGCGGGCTACCTCCTGCGCCTTCTCCAACTGGGCAACCTGCAAGCCTACACCTTCTTCTTCGGCGCCGGCGTGCTCCTCGTCCTCTACTTCCTCGTTTTCCGCTGATGAGCCCGCTCCTCTCCCTCATCCTCATCCCTCTGGTCACCGCCGCGTTCTGCATGGCCGGTGCGGCCCCTCGCCGCATCTCGCTCTTCGGCGCCGGGGCCAACCTTTTCCTCAGCCTTTATCTCCTCACGTCTTACAATCTCGAGATTGGCGGCTTCCAATTCGTCAGTGAAAACATCCTCGTCCCCGCTTACGGCATCAGCTTTTCGCTCGGAGCCGACGGACTAAGTCTCGTCCTGCTACTCCTCGCCACGCTCGTCACCTTCGCTGCCGTTTGGGTCTCACCCCAAGGAGAAAAATTCCCCGGCATGTTCTATGCCTGCTTGCTCTTCATTTCTACCGGGGCGATCGGCGCCTTCGCCTCCATCGATCTCTTCTTTTTCTACGCCTTTCACGAACTCGCTCTCATTCCGACCTTTCTCCTCATCGGAATATGGGGCTCGGGCGATCGGCAGCGTGTCGCCTGGAAAGTCACCATCTATCTCGCCCTTGGCAGCTTTATCCTTCTCCTCGGTCTGATCGGCCTCTGGCTCGCCGTGCCCGAAGGACTCCGCACCCTCGATATCCGTCTTCTCCAGCAGTTGGGAACCGCCGGAATTCTCACCCCAGGTCCCGTCGTATACCTCCTTCTCCTCTTTGGTTTCGGTATCCTCATCGCCCTCTTCCCTTTCCATACCTGGGCGCCCGAAGCTTACGCCTCTGCTCCCGCCCCAGCCGCCATGCTCCATGCCGGAGTGCTCAAGAAATTCGGGCTTTACGGGCTCCTTCGTCTGGTTGTCCCCATTTTCCCCCAAGAAATCCAGCAGTTCGCCCACTTGGTTCTCGTTCTGCTCGCCGGCAATATCCTTTACGTCGGCTTCGTCACGATCGCGCAAAAACGACTTGATCTCATGCTCGGCTACTCGAGCGTGATGCACATGGGCTACGCCTTCCTCGGCTTCGTTGCACTCAACCAACTCGGACTCGGGGGTATGTCGCTTATGCTCTTTGCGCACGGACTCACCGTGGCAACACTCTTCGCCCTCTGCGGGGAAATCAGCCGCCGCACCGGGACGCTCGAATTTTCAGAGCTCGGTGGCCTCGCCGGAATCACCCCCAGACTCGGGCTCCTCTTTGGCTTCGCTGCGATGGCCTCCGTCGGACTCCCCGGCTTTGCCACCTTCGCCGGTGAGATCATGATATTCTTCGGCGCCTTCGCTCACGGTGCGGGCGGTAGCTTCAACTGGTTTCAAACCATCACAGCCCTCTCCCTCTGGGGAGTGGTCATCTCGGCGGTCTACATGCTTCGTGCCTACCGCAACATTTTCTGGGGCGCGCGCGGATCAGCGATCAAAGATGAAACCGCTGACCTTTCCTCCGGTGTCCGCTGGGCCGTCATCATCCTCATTGCCGTGCTCCTCCTCACCGGCTTCCGTCCGGGCCTCTTGCTCGACTACCTCAATCCGGTCTTCGCCTACCTGCCTTGATGAACCCGCTCTACCTCGAAGTCTCCGTTGTCGTCTTGGGCATCATCCTGTTCATGGTCGAGGCCTTCTCCGGGGCCGGAAGCAAGCGCAGCATCGTTTATATCGGCTTCATCGGTCTCCTCGGCATTCTCGCGGCCACCTTCTTCGCTGATCCCGCTCTGCTGGATTCCTCGGCGGCCTACGCCAGATTCTACAGCGCAGATCCCCTCGCCATCTTCCTCAAGCAATTCACCCTTCTCACCACCGCTGTGGTGCTTGTCATGGCTCTGGAGTACGCCCCAACCGTCGAAGCGGGCCTTCCGGCCGAGCGCCGTGGCGCCGGACTCGGAGAATTCTACACTCTCCCCATCTTCGCTTGCGCCGGCCTTATGTGGATGGCCTCTGCCGTCGACTTTGTCATGATCTTCGTCTCCCTCGAACTGGTCACCATCACCCTCTACATCCTTGTCTCCTACCTGCGACGCAACGAAAACAGCCTTGAAGCTGGCACCAAATACCTTGTCCTTGGGGCTCTCTCGACCGGTTTCCTCGTTTACGGCATCACCTGGATCTACGGCGTGACCGGACAGTTCCATCTCGCCACGATCGCTGCCAAACTCCCCGCTCTCGACCAAGCCACCGCGCCTGCTCTCCTCTTTGGCTTTGGCCTCGTCCTTGTCGCCCTCGGTTTCAAAATCTCTGCTGCACCCTTCCAGTTCTGGGTCCCCGACGTTTACCAAGGGGCGCCCACCCCGGTCGCCGCTTTCCTCGCTGTCGCCTCCAAAGCCGCCGGCTTCATCGTCCTGATTCGCGTCATCCAAACCTTCTTCGTTGTCCCCGCCCTGCAAGAAAAAATCCTTCCCCTCCTCGCTGTGATCACCGGCGCCACCATGATCTTCGGCAATCTCGCCGCCATTCCACAAGGCAATCTCAAGCGGCTCCTCGCCTACTCAAGTATTGGCCACGCTGGTTATCTACTCCTCGGCATCGTCTCGATCAGCGCCCCATTCGCCGGTACGGCCATCGTTTTCTACCTTGTCGCCTACTTGGTCATGACCCTCCTCGCTTTCTTGGTCACGACCATTGTTGCCCAGGCGACCGGCGGCGATGACATCGCTAATTTTAACGGACTCAACCGGCGTGCGCCTCATCTCGCCTTCGCTCTTATGCTTTCCATGCTCTCTCTTGCTGGCCTTCCGCTCACCGCCGGCTTCCTCGGGAAGTTGTTCATCTTCGAATGCGCCATCGAGGAGCAACATTGGATCCTTGTCATTCTCGGTATCATCACCGTGGCGGCCGGCTTTTATTATTATCTGAAAGTGATCCGCGCCATGTATTGGCAGCAACCCACCGACCCTGATGCACCGGAAATCGAAGTGGGCGGCCCGGCCAAGCTCACCATCGCTCTCCTCTGCGCCCTGATCATCTGGATTGGCGTCTACCCCGCCCCGCTCCTTTCGTTGCTCCCTTGATCCGGGTTCTCCGGGCCTTCGGTCGAGCCCGCTATGTCCCAAGCCACTTCCGGCGTGATATCGACGAACCGACCCTTTACCACGCCACGCTCAATACCAGCCTCCTTTCGTTCGACCACACCGCCTACCTCGTAGCCCGTCTCATGACGGACCGGAGCAATCAGAGCTAAGCGGAAGCCGCAGAGTGACAATTCCGTAACGTTGGGCGGTCTGGCCGGCTTAAGCCTCACCCCAAAAGAGCTTTGCTCTATTCCGGAGCGACCCAAGACATAGATTGAAAGACCCCCCCTATTTACCGGAAAGTATGGGGTCATGTATTTTATTACACGTTGTCCGCAGCGGTCCTCATGAGCGGGTCAGACCTGCTCCGCTTGGGCGTCCTCGGTTCGGGGCACGGCTCGAACTTGGCCGCCATTGGCCGCGACATCGATCAGGGCCTTTTGTCCGCACGCATCGCCGCGGTGCTCTCCGATCAGCCGGGGGCACGGATTCTCGAACTCGGGCGCACCATTGGGGCGCGTACCGAGTGCATCGTGCCGGGTCTCGCGGGTGGACGCCTCGATCCCGCCACGGAGGAAAAATTTGTCGCCATCCTGCGCGAGGAAAAGGTTGAGTTGGTCGTCCTCGCCGGCTTCATGCGTATCATCGGTTCCACCCTCCTCGCTGCATTCCCGCGACGCATCATCAACGTGCATCCCTCTCTCCTTCCCAAGCACCGCGGGGCACGAGCCGCCGCCCAAGCCCTCGCCGCCGGTGATCAAGTCACCGGTTGCACCGTGCACTACGTCGACCAAGGAGTGGACACCGGTGAAATCATCGCCCAACAGAAGGTCGAGGTAAGGCCGGACGACACCGCCGAAACCCTGCAGGCGCGGATCCAATTCGCCGAGCACGCTTTGCTTCCATCCGTCATCGCCACATTTGCCCGCCGATGAAAGACACGCCGCCCAGCACATCCGAGCCATCTTTCACCAAGGTGATCAAGCCATGCGGAGCACATCGCAACCGCGCGCTGACCAGACAGGCCGGGCAACTCGGGTTCGCCGGTGTTTCTCTCCGGGCCTCGGATATCTTTTTTCTGCGCGGGGAAACGGACACCGCGAATTTGCGCATCATTGTCCCGCGACTGCTTGACGATGCCCAAGGCGAAGCCACCCGCCTCGAGGTCGGCACAACCACCGTGCCAGCCGGCCGTCTTGTCATCGAGGTGGCACGGCGGGCTGGTGTGACCGACCGCGTGGCCGCACAACTGGCCGAGAGCGCGGCGCGCAGCGGATGCCGGATCGAAGCCGCCACGGGATCGCGCTTCGAAATGACCGGCGCCGGCGAACTTCCGGAAAAAGATCTCCGCTTTCTTGTTCACAACCTTCTCTGCAATCCGGTCATCGAGACATGGTCCTTCGGCGAGGTGCAACCCGGCTTCACCTTTGTGCCGACCGAAGAATCTTCCACGGTTGAAATTGTCCCTTTGTGCGCACTGCCCCCGGAGGGGCTGGCCCGGGTCAACCACGAACGTGCTCTCGCCCTCGACCCCGAAGAAATGGAGGCCGTGGCGCAATGGTTCACGGCCGAAGGACGTGAGCCGACCGACGCCGAACTGGAAACCATCGCGCAGACCTGGAGTGACCACTGTTCCCACAAAACCTTTGCCGCGCGGATCGAGACCGATCAGGGCGAGGTCGCGCCCCTCTTACGCCAGTTGCGCGAGACGACGCGCGCCATGAACGCTCCTTTCGTCATCTCTGCCTTCGACGGCAACGCCGGTATCGTGGCCTTTGCCGACGGTGTGCGGCTCGCCATCAAGGCCGAAACGCACAACCACCCCAGCGCGATCGAGCCCTTCGGTGGGGCTAACACCGGGGTGGGTGGTGTGATCCGTGACGTCCTCGCCGCTCCCGCCCGCCCGGTGGCCCTGACCGACATCCTTTGCTTCGGTCCGCGCGAGCTCGACCATCACAATCTGCCGGATGGCGTGCTCCACCCCGCGGTCATCGAGGAGGGAGTGGTCGAGGGGGTAGCCGACTACGGCAACAAAATGGGCGTGCCCACCGTGGCCGGGGCCGTCCTTTACGATGCCGGTTACACCGCCAATCCGCTTGTCTTCTGCGGTTGCGTCGGCGAGGTGCTCCAGGGCTATGACAAATTGAGCGGACCGCAACCCGGCGACCGTGTTCTCGTCGTCGGCGGGGCAACCGGACGCGACGGGATCCGCGGGGCGACCTTTTCTTCCATGACCATGGATGCCACCACCGGTGAAGTGGCCGGCGCCTCCGTGCAGATTGGCGATCCGATCATTGAACGGTTGGTGGCCGACTTGCTCGTCGAGTTGCTCGACCGTCCCGACCCGCTGGTCCGCGCCTTGACCGATTGCGGGGCGGGCGGACTCTCTTCCGCAGTCGGTGAATTGGGTGAAGCCACCGGCGTTTCCGTCGATCTCATCACGGTGGACCGCAAATACGCCGGGCTCCAACCGTGGGAAGTCTGGCTCTCCGAAGCGCAGGAACGCATGGTCCTCGCGGTGGCGCCGGCCCAAACGGCAGCTGTTCTCGAGCGCGCCCGTCACCTCGGATTGTCGGCCTGCGATGTCGGCGAGTTCACCGGCGACCGGCGTTTGCTTGTCCGCCATGGTACGAAACCGGTGGTCGATTTGCCGATGGAATTTCTGCACCAAGGCCGGCCTGTCCGCCGCCTGCGGGCCATACTGCCCTCACCCGACCGCAGACCCGACACCCGCCGCCGCGAAGCCGACATCCCCACTACGCTTCTTGCTCTCCTCGCCCATCCGAACATCGCGTCGAAAGAAGCCGTCATCCACCGCTACGACCACGAAGTCCTCGGCGCCACGGTCATCCGCCCGATGGCCGGCAACGATCAGTCGGGGCCGTCCGATGGGACGGTCATCGCCCCGCCGCATCGGCCGTCCGGCTTCGCCCTCGGTATCGGGGTCAATGCACGCTACGGACTCTACGATCCGGAACACATGGCTCACGCCGTGGTGGACGAAGCCATGCGCAACGTCACCGCTTCGGGTGCCGATCCGGCCCAGACCGCACTACTCGACAATTTTTCGTGGGGTGACCCGCGGCGTCCGGAAACACTGGGCGATCTGGTTGCCACGGTGCGCGGATGTTGCGCCGCCGCCCAGCTCTACGGGGCCCCTTTTGTCTCCGGCAAGGATTCGCTGAACAACGAATACGTCGCCTCGGACGGCACCCGTCGCTCCATCCCACCGACCTTGGTCATCACCGCCCTGGCCCATGTGCCCGAAGCGGACCGGTCGATCGGCACGGCCCTGCGCGCGGCCGGTCACGCGCTGGTCCTGACCGGCCGCACCACGCGCGAATTCGGGGGCAGTCACTTCAATCTCGTCAGAGGCGAGGAGAGTGGCACGGTGCCCGCACCCGACCCCTCGGCTCCGGCCCGTTACCGCCGCATCCACGCCCTCGTGCGCGAAGGACTCGTTGAGTCGGCCCATGACGTCAGCGAAGGCGGCTTGGCTGTGACCCTGGCCGAAATGGTGATCGGCGGAAGACTCGGGGTCGAGGCCACGCTGGAAGAACCTGATCCATGTTCTGCTCTGTTTTCCGAGTCACTCGGACGCATCGTGCTCGAAGTCCGCCAAGAAGATGTCCCGCGGATTCTCCAGTCCCTCGGCGATGAAGCTGTGGTCATCGGCCGGGTGGTCGCAGACTACCAATTGCGCCTCGGCACCCACGCGTGGAGCGGCGCCGCTCTCGAGCGCGCCTGGAGGGGTAACGCGGGATGAAGCCTCCCGCCATCGTTCTCACCGCACCCGGCACGAATCGTCAAAACGATGCGGCCTTCGCCCTCGAGCAGGCCGGCGCCGCGCCGGTCTGCATCGATCTTCTCGACCTGCCCGGGCGGCGCGGCGAAATCGAGCGGGCCAAGCTGATCGTCATTGCCGGCGGATTTTCTCACGGGGATGCCCTCGGTTCCGGACGCGTTTTCGCCCTCGAGGCAGAGCGCCTGCTCGGTGACCTCTTGCCGGAAAAAGTTTCCCAAGGCACCCCGATCCTCGGGGTTTGCAACGGATTCCAAATGCTCGTGCGGTCCGGGATGCTTCCGGGCGCCCTGCAGCACAACGAGCGCGGACATTTCGAGTGCCGGTGGGTTTCACTGCAACCGTCTTCGCAGCTCTGCATTTGGACGAGGGGCTTGGAGCAGCCGGTCCGCTGCCCCGTGGCTCACGGCGAGGGCCGATACGCGGCCGGCACCGCCGTGCTCGACCAACTGCGTTCCGGGGACCGCATTGCTTTCCGTTACGCGGCGGACGATTACCCGGCCAATCCCAACGGTTCGGTGCATGCCATAGCCGGGGTGTGCGACCCCACGGGTCTGGTCCTTGGCATGATGCCCCATCCGGAGAACCACGTGACGGGGCGCCAAGGCCGTGCCATTGTCTTGCCGGAAGGTTGGGGATCCGCACTGCCGCTTTTCCGCAATGGCGTGGACGCCGCCCGTCAATCATGAAGCACGCTACCCAACTTGCCTCCCCTTTTCGTGACGACCGACCGAGCGAAGAATGTGGCGTGGTCGCCGTGTCGTCACCCAGCGGTGAGGAGACCGCCCAACTTGCTTTCTTCGGGCTCTTCGCCTTGCAGCACCGTGGCCAGGAAGCCGCCGGCATTGCGGTCTCCGACGGACAGCGCGCGCGGTTACACAAGGATGTCGGTCTGCTCGCCCAGATATTTACGCCGGAAACTCTCGCCCCGCTCACTGGTTACCAGGCGATCGGCCACACGCGTTACTCGACCATGGGTGCATCCACCGCACGCAATGCCCAGCCGTTTCTGGTCGAAACCATGCACGGTCCGCTGGCCCTCGCGCATAACGGATCTCTGGTCAATGCTACCGAATTGCGTTTGCAGCTTTTGCAGCGCGGCTTTGCTCTCACCGCGGCAAGCGATACGGAAGTGATGGCCCTCATGCTTGCTGCGGCCAGCGGTCGCACTTGGGAGGAACGGCTCGAACGGACCATGCCCTCGTGGAAGGGCGCCTACTCACTTGTTCTCCTCGGCGTGGATTGCTTCATCGCGGCGCGCGATCCGTGGGGATTCCGCCCACTCTCCATCGGACGTACTCCCGAGGGCGGGTGGGCCGCGGCCTCCGAGACTTGTGCCCTCAATACCCTCGGTTGCACCGAGATCACCGAGGTGGAGAACGGTGAGATTGTCGTGGTGAGGGGAAAAAACACTACCCGCCACCGCACCACCACCGCCGCCAACGGCCCAGCCCGCTGCGCATTTGAGTTTGTTTATTTTTCCCGTCCGGACAGCGAGTGGGACGGCCGCAGCGTGCACGAAGTCAGGCAGAAACTGGGCGAGCAACTCGCCATTGAGTGGCCGGTTGACGCCGATGTCGTCGTGCCGGTGCCCGATTCTTCCATCCCCGCGGCCATAGGCTACTCCAGACAATCAGGCATCCCATTCAACGATGGCTTTATCAAGAACCGCTACATCGGGCGCACTTTCATCGAACCGACCCAACTGTTGCGCGAACGTCGCGTGGCCATGAAATTCAATGTCCTCCCGGCCAACCTCGCTGGAAAACGTGTCGTCATCATCGACGATTCGCTGGTCCGAGGCACGACCTCGGCCCAACTGATCAAGCTGGTTCGCGATGCCGGGGCAAAAGAGGTCCATTTGCGCATCACTTCCCCCCGCGTACTGCACCCCTGTCACATGGGGGTCGACATGGGGACTTATGACGAACTGATTGCCGCACGCTTTGACCCTGAACGACTTCGTCAACATGTTGGAGCCGACAGCCTGGCGTTTCTTTCGGTCGAAGGCATGATGTCCGCCATCGGCCGGAAGTCAGGCTATTGCACAGCCTGCTTCACCGGAAAATACCCGGTTGACGTATCGGGCGTGGCGCCCAAGGAATCCTTCGAATTCGCCTTGGCATGAGAATCCTTGTGCTCGGATCGGGCGGACGTGAACACGCCATGGCCCGCGCCTTGGAGTGCCTCGGCGATAGCATCATCGTTGCTCCGGGCAACGGTGGCACACCGGACCGCCGCGAGGTTGACCCTTGCCATCCAGGGCAGGTTGTGGCGCTCTGCCGCGCGGAACAAATCGATCTCGTGCTCATCGGACCCGAGAGCGCGCTGGCCGCAGGGGTTTCCGACGCCCTGCGGGCCGCCGGGTTCCGGGTCTTCGGCCCGTCCCGAGAAGCAGCGCGATTGGAAACAAGCAAGAGCCATTGCCGCGAGTTTGCCGCGCGCCACGGGCTCCCCTCGCCGCGCAATAAAACTTTTTCCGGGCCGGTCGCCGCGGAAGAGGCGCGCGCTTGGGCCGAGGCGCAAGATTTTCCGGTCGTGGTCAAAGCCGACGGCCTCGCCTCGGGCAAAGGCGTGGTCGTTCCAGAAAACAATTCGGAACGCAACGAAGCTCTGGTTCGCTTGGCGCAATCCGGGCCGATTCTCCTCGAAGAACGTCTGACCGGACCGGAGGTTTCCCTCCTGGTTTTCAGCGACGGGAAATCCATCGCGGCCATGCCGCCGGCCCAGGACCATAAACGGATTTACGAAGGCGACCGCGGACCGAACACCGGCGGGATGGGCGCCTATGCTCCCACCGGGATTTGTCCACCGGCTATGGTTGAACAAGTCCTTGCGACCATCGTGCGTCCGACCATCGCGGGACTCGCGCGCGAGGGCGCTCCCTACATCGGCGTGCTCTACGCCGGGCTGATGCTGACCGCGGACGGACCCAAACTCATCGAATACAATTGCCGTTTCGGAGACCCGGAGGCCCAGACCTTGCTGCCCTTGCTCGCGACCCCGCTGCGCGAGATTGCCCTGGCTTGTCTCGAGGGGCGTCTGGCCGAAACCCCGGTTCACTGGCACGACGAAACCGCTTGCACCGTGGTGCTTGCCTCGCGCGGCTATCCGGAAAAACCGGAAACCGGAGATCCGGTGGCAGGACTGGATCGGGCCGCAGCCCGCGAGAAGGTGAGCCTTTTTCATGCGGGCACAGCGGAGGCCAAGGGCTCGATTGTCACCTCCGGCGGCCGCGTGCTCAACGTGACTGCGACCGGCGCGAATCTTGAAGAGGCCCGCACCCGCGCCTATGAGGCCGCGGGCGACATTTCTTTCTGTGGCTGCCAGTTCCGCCGCGACATAGGCTGGCGCGAACTGGCCCGCACCGCCGGGAGCTACGCGGCCAGCGGCGTCGACATCGACGAGGGTAACCGCGCGGTAACCCTCCTCAAAAAGAAAGTCGAAGCCACGCATTCCACCGGCGTGCTCGGCGGCATCGGGTCATTCGGTGGTGCGCTCGACGCCTCCGCCCTGAAAAACTTCGAGCACCCGGTACTGCTCGGCACCACCGACGGGGTCGGCACCAAGGTCATGCTTGCCTCCGCCGCGGGCCGGTACACCTCGATCGGCCATGACATCGTCAACCACTGCATCAACGATCTTCTCGTGCAGGGTGCCTTTCCGCTCTTCTTTCTCGACTACATTGCCTCGTCGTCCATTTCGGCTTCGCGTATCGCGGAAATCGTCGGCGGGATGGCCGAGGCCTGCGCGGATGCCAAGTGCGTGCTTCTCGGCGGCGAGACGGCGGAAATGCCCGGGGTCTATTGCCCGGGGGAATTCGACGTGGCCGGCACAATGGTTGGCGCGGCGGAAAAGAAGCGCCTCCTCCCGCGGCCCGACCTCCAACCGGGCGACCTCCTACTCGGCCTCGCCTCGTCCGGTTTGCATACCAATGGCTATTCGCTGGCGCGAAAAATTTTCCGCGGCCTGCCGCTCGAGGCGACACCTGAGGGTCTTGACACCACCCTGGGTGATGCGCTGCTCGCGCCGCACCGTTCGTATCTCGGTGTACTGCGCACGGCCTTGGACCGCGGGCTGGTCAAGGCGCTGGCCCACCTGACCGGCGGGGGCGTTTTCGACAACCTGCCGCGTGTCCTGCCGGAAGGTTGTGCCGCGGACATCGAGCGCGCCGCCTGGCCCGTGCCGCCGCTCTTCCGACTCATGGCGGACGTCAGCGGACTGCCCGACGAGGAACTCTTCCGCACCTTCAACATGGGCGTCGGCATGATGATGGTCTGCGATCCGCAGGACGAGCCGGCCTTGCGCCACGCGATCCAAGAGCCCTTGTTCACCCTGGGCCGTCTGATCGCCGGGCCGCGTGTGGTCCGCTTGTATTGAGTGCCGGGTCTTGGCAAATTCCGCCGCCCCTTTTATCCTCCATGTTGCTTGAGTAACGCGGCCAATATATTTCTCATCGGCGCGGGCGGATTCGCCGGTGCTGTGGCGCGTTATCTCCTTGGCAGTTGGGTGTTCCACCACACGCTGGCCAGCAAATTTCCTTGGAACACGTTCGCGGTGAATGTGCTCGGCTGTCTGCTCATGGGCGTGCTTTCTGGAGCAATGGAGCGGCTCGATTGGTTCACCCCGCAACTCAGATTGCTGCTCCTGGCGGGACTGCTCGGGGGCTTTACCACATTCTCGGCCTTCGGTTTGGAAACCCTTCATCTCCTGCGGCGGGGGGAAGTTCTTATCGCGGCCACTTATGCCCTCTCCAGCGTGGCGATCTGCGTCACCGCAATCTGGATCGGCTTCCGGATAATCGAACTGCTGCCGCGCAGCTGACAAAAAAAGGGGCCCCCGTGGGAGCCCCTTTGTCGGCCAAAATGGAAAAGCCGGACCTTACTCGGCAGCCTTCTCGCCGGTCACCGCGCCTTTGACCGCAGACGCGCCATCACGAACAGCCGCGCCGGTGGCCTGGGTGGCACCCACCCCGGTCTGGGCGGTGCCTTCGACCGCTGTGGCCGCAGTGCCCACCGTTCCGCCCACCGCACCTGCCGTGGTCCCCACCGCGCCTTTGGTCGTGTCAGTTACTGTGCCAACCGCCGCCCCGGTGGTATCAACGGCACCGGTGCTGATCGCCTTGACCGCGTTGCCCGCACCCTCGACGGGGTTTTTATTGATCAATGCCTTGCCCGTGTCCAAAACCGTCTCGCCCGCCGTTTTGGCGGTATTGCCAACGCCTTCGACCGCCGTCTTGGCGGTGTCGAGAAGACCCTTGCCGGCGTCCATGACCGTCCCACCGGCTTTCTCCGCGGTCCCGGTCACTGCGCCGGTTGCATCCTGACCGGTTTTAGCCGCCAATTCGCCGGCGGTCGGCTTAGCCTCGGAGGCGGCTTCCTCAGCTTGAACAAGAGAGGCGCTGGTGATCAGCGCGGCACAGCCGATGACGGCGGACAGACGATTGCGGACAGCGTGAACTTTACTGGAGTTAGGATAGGACGTTTTCATGATGAATTTCCGATTTTAGAGGACAATGCGGCAGGGTCAACCGTCCGGGACCACTTTTTCCGGCTTTGCCATGGAGCCTCGGAGACCGTGTCGGGCTACCTGCATCTCTCCCCGTGACCAAGCAATACATTGACCACGAGACCAACGAGCGCACTTAATTGGCTTGGTTCTTTGCGGGTGTCGTCACCATCGCCTTCGGATGCGTCCTTGCCTGCCTGACGCGCCTGCCCCTCTCCGCCCAATGATCCCATGAAAGCCGATAAACTCGTCAAACGCGCCCGAGATCTCGCCGCGCCCTTCCGCGTCACCTCCGGACAAAACTTCCGGCTCAAGGATTGCGATCCCGGCAACACGCTGGAATTCGACACCAAGGACAAAGAGCGTGCCAAAGAGGCGCTCGCGCAGGGCGTGCAGGCACTGTCGGCCTTGCAGGACAAACTTTATGCCCAGGACCAGTGGGCTGTCCTGCTCATTTTCCAGGCCATGGATGCGGCGGGCAAAGACGGGGCGGTCAAACACGTCATGTCCGGAATCAACCCGCAGGGCTGCGAGGTCCACTCGTTCAAGGCCCCGACCAGCGAGGAACTCGACCACGATTTCCTCTGGCGCTGCAGCAAGCGGGTTCCGGAGCGGGGACGGATCGGCATTTTCAACCGCAGCTACTACGAAGAAACCCTGGTCGTTCGCGTGCATCCGGAAATTCTCGGGAAACAGAAGATCCCGCGGTCGTTGCTGACCAAAAACATCTGGAGTCAGCGCTTCGAGGACATCCGCGCCTTCGAACGCTACCTCGCGCGCAATGGCGTGCTGGTCTGCAAATTCTTCCTCAATGTCTCCAAGGCCGAGCAGAAAAAACGTTTCCTCGCCCGCCTCGACACGCCGGAAAAAAATTGGAAATTCTCCCCCGCGGATTCGCACGAGCGTCAATACTGGAACGATTACCAGAAGGCCTACGAGGAAACCATCCGCCACACCGCCACCGAAGACGCTCCATGGTATGTGGTCCCGGCCGACAACAAATGGTTCGCCCGGGTGGTCGTCGCCGCCGCCGTCATCGAGGCTCTCGACTCACTCCACTTGGCCTACCCCAAGGTCGGCAAGGTCCAGCGCAAGGAACTTGCCGCGGCCAAGCGGGAACTCCTTGCGGAAAAATAACCGCTACTGGCCGATGATTTTGACCAAGACACGCTTGCCGCGCAGTCCGTCGAATTCACCGTAAAAGATTTGCTCCCACGGCCCGAAGTCGAGCCGTCCGTCGGTCACCGCCACCACGACCTCGCGGCCCATGATGCTGCGTTTGAGATGCGCGTCGGCATTGTCCTCCGCGCCATTGTGGCGGTATTGGCTGTGCGGTTTTTCCGGCGCGAGTTTTTCCAGCCATTTTTCCAAATCGGCGTGCAGCCCGCGTTCGTCGTCATTGATGAAGACGCTGGCCGTGATGTGCATGGCATTGACCAGACACAACCCCTCTTTGATCCCGCTGGCGCGGAGGCATTCTCCGACCTGCGGCGTGATGTTGAGCAGCCCGCGGCGGGCGGGGACTTCGAACCAAAGTTCCTCGCGGAAGGATTTCATCGGACTGTGATTGAACAGAAGGTCACGAAGGCAACAAAGGGAAAACCGTCGGCTTCGTTACCTTCGTTATGTTGTTGACTCCTTCGCTCCCGCTCATGTCGTCCTGCGGGTCACGCTTTGGCGAGATCTTCCCCGGGCGCCGGTGCGTTCCGGTGATCTGTTAAAAAAATCAGGACACCGCATAGCGGGCAAATTTTGCTTCCAGGGCGGGCGGGATGTGCGCGGTGACCAGGGCGTCGTCATCTTCGTAGGTGATGGCCACGACGTGGCCGGCACGGTGCAATTCGGCCAGGGCAAGGCTGGCGCTTTGCGGGATGCGGAACTTCTGGCGGAGGCGCCAGGCCGAAAGTTGGTTTTGCAGCTCGTCGACAAATTGCTCGAGACTTTCCCCTGTTTTCACCGAAATGGCCACGCTCTGCGGATGGCGAGCCAGCGCGGCATCGACCGCTTCGGCATTGGCTAGCCGGTCGATCTTGTTGAAAACAATGAGCGTGTGTTTGCCGTCGGCTTCGAGTTCGCGAATGACCTCTTCCGTCGCGGCAATGTGCTCCTCCCACTGGGAGTGGCTGAGGTCGACGACATGGACCAGCAGGTCGGCCGATTTTAATTCTTCGAGCGTGGCCTTGAAGGATTCGATCACGGTGGTGGGCAGTTTCCGGATGAAGCCGACCGTATCGGTAAAAAGGACCTTCAACTTGTTCGGGAGGACGAATTGCCGGGTGGTCGGGTCGAGGGTGGCGAACAATTTGTCCTCGGCCAGAACCCCGGCCTTGGTCAGCCGGTTAAGCAAGGACGATTTACCCGCGTTGGTGTAGCCGACAATGGCCACGACCGGCCACTGGTGCCGCGCGCGCCCTTCGCGCTGGATGGCACGGTGTTTGCGCACTTCCTCCAAATCTTTTTGCAGGCGCGCAATGCGTTCCTGCACGCGGCGACGGTCGACTTCCAGCTGGGTTTCGCCCGGGCCCCGCGTGCCAATCCCACCGGTCTGGCGCGAAAGGTGGGTCCACATGCGGGTCAGTCGCGGCAGGAGATACTGCAACTGCGCGAGTTCGATTTGCAGGCGCCCCTCCCGGCTGCGCGCGCGGCGGGCGAAGATGTCGAGAATCAGCTGGGTGCGATCGAGGATTTTCTTAGAGGTGACACTCTCGAGATTGCGGCCCTGGGCGGGCGAAAGTTCGTCGTCGAAAATGATCGAGCCGGCGCCGTGTTCCGTGCAGAGCGCCCCGACTTCCTCGGCTTTACCTTTGCCGATGTAATATGGGGCGGTCGGGTGTTGCAGCTTTTGCGTGACGGTGTCGACCACGCTGGCACCCGCGGTGGCGGCCAGTTCGCGCAATTCGTTGAGAGAATCTTCCAGATCCCACCTGGTTACGCCGTCATGTTCGAGTCCGACCAAAATGGTTTTCTCGGTGGCACGGGGGGGAGGTGTGGCGACGATCATGGCAGACCAAATTGACGGGCGATGCGGTCCAAAAAGCCGGGCGTCACGGGGGAAAGATTTTCCTCGGGGAATGTGGATCTGGCCCGGAACCAGGTCAACTGCCTTTTGGCGTATTGCCGGGTGGCGATGGTGACAAGTTCGGCACAGGTGGCACGGTCGATCTTGTTTTCAAGCAGAGCGCTGATTTCGCGCCACCCTATAACCTGACGTGCGGTCCGGCCGGCCAAGTCGCGGGCGGCGCGGACCTCCTCGATGCCGCCGCCGGCCAGACGCGCCTCCACGGCGGCGGCGATGCGGATGTTGAGTTCATCGCGGTCGCGGGTCAGGACCACGCCACGCAGTCCGGCTGGAACCGGTTGCTCGGCAAGCAAGCCGGAGGCGGGTTGGCCGGTCTGCCGAGACAACTCGAGGCGGCGCGCCACACGACGGGGGTTGCACAGGTCGATGGCCGGCAGGCTGGCCGGGTCGAGTTCACCCAACCGCGCCACCATCTCATCGAGCGTCATGGACCGCACCTCCTCACGCACCGCGGGATCAATGGCGGGAAGATGCGGCAAGCCCGCGATGAGCGCTTGCAGGTACAGTCCGCTCCCGCCCACCACGATGGGCACTTTACCGCGGGCGACGACGTCGTTGATGGCTTGGCGGGCAAGACGGGCAAAACGAGCGGCATCCATTTCTTCGTTGCCCGGGACCGACCCGAACAAATGGTGCGGCACGAGCGCTTTTTCCATGGCGGTCGGCTGGGCGCTGAGGACGGGACATGCGCAGTAAAGTTGGAACGCATCGGCACAGACGATTTCACCGGCATGCTTCTGGGCGAGGGCGAGGGCAATTTCCGATTTTCCGACGGATGTCGGGCCGGTGACGAAAATAGCGTGTTGGAGGATGTTGCGGGGTGGTGAGGCCATGCGCAAGGGGCCGCGGCAAATCAAAAGCGGAAGGGGCAGCCCGCACGCTTGCCGGCGGCAGGCCTAGCGGCGTGGGGGCCGCGTCGGCGTCCCGGGCCGAGGAAGAAACCACGGGCCGGCAAAGCCGGCCCGTGGTGGTGTGTGGTCAATAACCTGATCAGACTTGTGAAACCGGTTCCTCCGGGGCGGACTCATCGGCCGGCGCTTCCTCGTTGCGGTCGCGGCCGATGGCGCGATCGGGCGGAAGCTTGGCTCCGCTGACCACGAGTTTGCGGCCCATATACTCCTTGTCGTGCAGTTCTTCGACGGCGCGTTTGGCCTCAGAGATGCTGTTCATCTGGATAAAGCCGAAGCCTTTGGAGCGCTGGGTGTGCTTGTTGGAGATGACTTCGACTTGAGCCACGGTGCCCACGCCGGAGAACAACTCGAAAAGGTCGCTCTCAGCCGCATCATAGGACAAGTTGCCGATGTAGAGGCGGGGGGTGGTGACTTCGATGTTCTCCGGTTTGCGCGACTCGCGCGGGACGAGGGTCTCACGACTCTGGCGGTCCTCGCGGGGTTCACGAGGCGGACGCGACTCGCGGGATCCGTCACGGGAGCGTGGGGGACGCTCGGGGCGCGCGGAGCGTTCGAAGCCGTTGGTGGAGGGTTTGGCCGGCTGCGGCGCGAGGCCGAAGAAGGCTTTGATTTTATCCCACAAACCGGCTGGTTTGCGGGGCTCGCGGGTCACTTTGAAGTTGTCGCCGGAACGCGGCGGACGTGAGGAGGAGGTGCGGGAGCGTCCGCCGCGACTGCGACGACGGGGACCCGAATCGGAATGGGATGAATTCATTAGAACAATTAATATGACTTGATGGTTTGGACCGCGGGGCGCGCTGTTCGCGCTGGGGATGCTTCCCGCGGAGATGGAACGGAAGCAGCGCCGACATGGCGCCAGCTGGCCGGGCGGAGCGGACTCCGCAGCCGGATGGCGTTTCCGTGACTTTTCCGGTGACGACACGAATGCCGCGCTCGAGCCGGCGTATAACCGGCAGGTTCAGCAGGATGTTTAGCAGGCTGGCCGAAAAGCGCCCGGATGCATAAGTTGCCCGCAGACAAGACGTAACAACAATCATGGCTGTCGTGACCGAATAGGACCCCATCAACCTAAAGCAACACCTCGAATAAGCAATAAAGAAATCGCCGCTCGAGGTGATGTCCCTTCACCCGCCCATTGTCGGTCACGGATTGCCGCGATGGGACTACTCGTTCCCGTCTGGCATCTGAGGTGCCGGCCCTTGGGGACCTCTCGGGCCGCGCGGTTCACCCGGCGGGGGCCCAAGTTGCTCGAGCAGAGGGGCAAGATCCGGGTTCTTTTTGATCGCCGCGGCTTTCATCGCCTCTTGCATGGCCCGACCGGCTTCACGCCGTGCTTCGGGCGAATCGGCCGCTCTCATTTTCTCGCGCGCGGCCATGACTTCGGGATCGTCTTGGGCGGCTTGGCGGGCGGCTTTCAATTGCTCCCGCTGTTCGGGGGTCAACGACTCGAAGCGGTCGCGCATCCCTCGGGCCCGGTCCCGGGATTGCTTCACTTTTTCCAAGGTGGGGGCGAGGCCCGGATCGGCGGCAACAATCGCGGCATTCATGGCACTTTCCAATTGCTTGTCGACCGCATCGCGTGCCTCCTTAAGTGAACGGACAGTCGGATCGTCTTTCGCCTTGTCGCGGGCCGTGGCGAGGCGCCGTGCCTCCTCACGATCCAGCCCGGCCATGGATTCGCGCGGGCCATCGGGCCTGCCCTGCTTTTTCCCCGGTGGTTTAGCGGGACGTTCGGTCGGTGTGGGATTTTGCGCCTGAAGGTTGCCGGGAGCAACGGTGACCAGCGCGGCGCAGAGGGCAGCGGAGAGGACGAGTGATTTCATAACAAAGGGTTCAACCCCCGCCCGTCCCCTCGGTTGCGGTCTTTCTCGCGGCCGACCAGGGCGCAGGTGCCACCGAGGCGGGTTGGAGGAGCGGCAGGACCACGGTGAAAGTCGAACCTTGGCCGGGCGCACTGCGCACGGACACGCTGCCGCCATGGGCTTGGATCACATTTTTGACAATGGAGAGTCCGAGTCCCGTGCCTCCGGTTTCGCGTGAGCGGTCTTTGTGCACCCGGTAAAAGCGCTCGAAAATATGCTCCTGGTCTGCCCGCGGGATCCCGGGTCCGTTGTCAGTGACTTGCACCTCGATATTCGGCCCGGATCGCTCAAGGTGCAGGTCGACCACCAACCCGGGCCGGATGCCGTATTTGAGCGCGTTTTCGAGGAGGTTGATGAAGACCTGCTCGAGACGCACGGCATCGGCCTCGAGCGTCAGGTCCCCACCCGCCGCAAGGATGCGCACCGTAGCCGCCTGGCTCCGGATCGGCTCGTCGAACTGTTCGACGACATGATGCAGGAGCGCGCTGAGGTCGATGCGCTCGACCTCGAGCGGGACGGAACGAGATTCCGCCTGGGATATGACCAGAAGATCATCAACCAGGCGGCCGAGACGATCACCATGCTTGATCATAACACCCAGTGCATTCTCCGCCATCGGCCGGTCGTCGAGGCCGCCATCGGCCAGCGTTTCGAGATAACCGCTGATGATGGTGAGCGGGGTTCGCAACTCGTGCGAAACGTTGGCCACAAATTCCCGGCGCACTTGCTCGAGGCTCTTGATCCGCGTGATGTCGTGCAGCACGACGACCGCACCCGGATGGTCGGAGCCCAGCTCCAGCGGCGAAATGCTCAATTCAAAAATCCGGGCGACGCCGTCCCGCTCGACCGTGATTTCGCCGCCATGCTCTTTGCCCCCCTGCAATCCCGTCTGCACGAGGCGGTGCATCGCGGCATGGCCGAAGGCTTCGACCACGGTCCGTCCGACCGGCGAGGCGGAGAGCTGGAACATGGCTTCAACGCCGCGATTGACCTGCAGGAGGCAGAGGCGCCGGTCGACGGTGAAGATGCCCTCGGGAATGCTGGCCAGGATGGCATTAAGTTCGGAGCGCTCACGGTGCGCGGCACGGTCAAGGTCACGAGCCTGCCGCGCGATCGCCTCGACATCACGCTGTGCCCAGCGCAAACCGGGCGGAAGATCGAGGGTGAGCGGACGGGTCAGCTCGCCGTGGGCCACCCGGCGCAAGGCGGAGCGCAGGCGCAGAATGCCCGCGAGATAGCGGACGACGAGGAGCAAGAGAACGGCCGTGGCGAACAGCCCGGCTATCGTCGGCCAGTTCAAGGTTCCGTCCTTCCCGCGTTGAAACAATAACCTTCGCCGCGCACCGTGGCGAGGCAGTCGGCATAACATCCAAGCTTGGCCCGCAAACGCCGCATGTGCGTGTCGACCGTGCGACTGTCGATCGGATGGCGGTAGCCCCAGACGTCACGCAGCAGATCAACCCGCGCCATCGGTGCGCCGCGCTTTTCCATCAAAATGGCAAGAAGTTTGAACTCGATGGCCGTCAGGTCGAGGCGCTCGCCTTCGAGGCGCACCTCGAAGATACCCCGGTCGAGTTCGAACGGCCCGAAAGTCAGTGTATCGCCCGCGCCCGGCACGCGTTGACGGCGGAGGAAGCCTTGGACACGAAGGACAAGCTCGCGCGGACTAAAAGGCTTGGCCACGTAGTCGTCCGCCCCGAGTTCGAGGCCGGCGATGCGTTCCTCCGGTTGAGCTTTTGCCGTGAGCATGATGACCGGAATGGCGGTGGTGGCAGCGCCCGCCTTTAACTCCCGGCACACATCCTCCCCGCTCATGGCCGGTAACATGAGGTCGAGCACGATGACATCCGGGCATTGAGCCCTCGCTTTCTCCAGTCCCTGCCGGCCATCGCGGGCCAGAAGAACGTGGAGCCCCGCTTTGTCCATATGGTAACGGACCAACTCCAACATGTCGGCCTCGTCCTCGATAACCAGAACGCTGGCCGGCTTGGTCTGGGCGGGTTTCACGTCGTGGACGCTAAGAAGAGGGAGGTTCTGCTCAAGATAAAAAAGTGAGCCGCCGGTGATTCCGGTCAGAAAACAAGAAAACTGACCGGCCCGACGGCTCTTGGCGCAAACCAAACCGAAAGTTTCGACCACGCCAACGGGCCGGCGTTCAAAAAACTTTTTGCCCCGCAGTTTCAAGATATGCTTCTCATATCAGGAGAATCTGGGCCGCTCGCCCCGGTCAAAGGGCTGTGTTAAGTCTATTGCCTCGCGATGAGGATCCGCCCGATTTTCTTTCTTCTCCTGCTTTTTGCCGGCTGCGCGCGGCTCGATAACCGTCATGCCATGCACGTCAGCGTGACCGACCAGAAGATGCTTCTCACCGAGCAAGGTCAGCCCGTGGCCACCTTTCCCATCTCGACCTCGAAATTCGGGCTGAGTTCGCGGCCGGGCAGCTACGGCACTCCGCTCGGCAAGCACCGCGTGCTGAAAAAAATCGGCCATGGTTTGCCGCCGGGGGCGGTTTTCAAGTCGCGTCGTTTCACCGGCGAGGTGCTCCCGGTTAATGCACCGGGACGCGATCCCATCGTCACCCGCATCCTCTGGCTCGGGGGCAAAGAGCGCCAAAACGGAAACAGCTTCGGCCGCTTCATTTACATCCACGGGACACCCGAGGAGCGCAACATCGGCCGCCCCGTCAGCTACGGCTGCATCCGCATGCGCTCGAGGGATATCATTGCCTTGTTTGACCGGGTGGGCGTCGGCGCACGGGTCGACATTTTCCGCGAACCGCTGGCCGAACGGCTGCCCAAGCTGGTACCGTTCGTGGGACAAGCCACTACGGCAGTTCCTCCGCCGCAAGCGGAAAGGTTGGCCGGCCCACCGCCTGATTCCCCGCGCGGGCTTTAACCCACTCAGGCTCCCGCCAGTGGCGCGGTGTGGCGAATGTCTTCGGCGGATGCGGCGAAGACGGCGTCCTCGGCAATATTCGTGGCGTGATCACCGACGCGCTCAAGGTTGCGCGCCATGAGCACGAGATCAATATAGTCACGGATGCGTCCGGTATCGCTGGCCATGCGCACGGTCAACTGATCGATAAACGCATGGTGCATGACGTCAAGTTCGCGGTCGCGCTCCTTCAGTTCGCGGGCCAAACCTTCGTCGCGGTCGGCGTAACTCCGGATGCTGTCGCGAAAAATGCCCGCGGCAACGTGGCACATTTTGACCAAGCCGTCCGTCTCGGGCAAGGTAGGAGCTTCGTTGAGGCGGCGGGCGCGGCGGGCGATCCCCACGGCTTGATCAGCGACGCGCTCGAGGTTGGTGCTGACCTTCATGGCGGCAACCACCTCACGCAGATCATTGGCCAACGGTTGGAACCGGACCAAAATGGCGACCCCTGCCTCGTCGACCGACTTCTCCAAGGTGTCAATTTCTGCGTCGTCGGCAATGACCCGCTCGCACGCCTCGAAGCTGCGGGCAGAGAGGCAATCGTTGGCGGAGGCCAGCAGGCGCTCGGTCAGGGAGGCCATCATCAACACGGTGTCGCGCATCGAGCGCAGCCCATCGTCAAAATCACCCAAAATATGTTTGGTCGTGGCAGCTTCCATCCTTACAGACAATACGCATGCATGGACCCAGCGGCAAGCCGTCGCGCGAACCTTGCCAAGTCTCGGGAAAAACCCGGCTGCAAATGTGACAAATCCGACACCTTCATGCTTTTCGCTTCTTTCGCGTCCGCCCAGCAACGAGACTTTGCTTCCCACCTCCCACCGATGAAGAAGCCACTATTCCATTTTGCCATTTTTGCGGCCGGCTTCACCGCGCCGCTGCAAGCCCAGCAACTTTCCGGGGCGGGCGCCACCTTTCCCGCGCCGCTCTATCAGCGCTGGGCGGTCGAATACAACAAGCAAGTTCCGGCCATCGAAGTAAACTACCAATCAGTCGGCAGCGGGGCCGGGGTGAAAAATTTTCTCCAAGGGGTGGTCGATTTTGGGGCGAGCGATGCCGCCATGACCGACGCCGAAATGGCCAAATCACCACGCGGGGCAGTGATGATTCCGGTCACCGCCGGCAGTGTGGTGCTGGCCTACAATCTGGAGGGCGTGACCGGGCTGAAGTTGTCCCGCGCCGCGCTGGCCGGCATCTTTTTGGGCACGGTCACCAAGTGGAACGATCCGGCCATTGTCGCGGCCAACCCCGACCTCCCGCTCCCCGCACGACCCATCATGGTGGCCTACCGCTCGGACGGAAGCGGGACAACCTATGTCTTTACCCAACATCTGGCCGCGATCAGCCCCGAATTCGATGAAGAGGTGGGATATGACAAATCGGTCACCTTCCCCGTCGGGGTGGGCGGCAAAGGCAACGAGGGGGTCACCGCGCTGGTCAAACAGACTCCCGGCGCCATCGGTTATGTCGAATTCGGCTACGCCGAACAGAATAAGTTGCCGGTCGCTTCGGTCGAAAACAAGTCGGGCAACTTCATTGTCCCCACGCCACTCAGCGGCGCCGCCGCGCTGGCCTCGGTCGAGTTGCCGGAAAACCTTCGGGCCTGGCCGGTCGACACCGCGGCTCCGGACGGCTATCCTATTGCTTCGTTCACCTGGCTCTTGCTTTACCAAAAGTATGACAATGCCGCGAAGCTCAAAGCGCTCAAGGACTTCGTGACCTACGGGCTGACCGAGGGCCAATCCTTCGCGCTGGATCTCGGCTACATCCCGCTGCCCGAGTCCGTGGTGGCCAAGGCCAACGCAGCGCTTTCCACCATCGATTAAGCGGACCCGTCTCCCCATGACGACCGACAAGACCAGCTCGGGCGGCATCCATGACAACGTGGCGCGCAGGCTTCCGGATTTTTTCCGCTGGTTCACCGCGCTGGCCGCAGTCTCCTCGGTCTTCGTGCTTGGCTGGATTTTCTGGGAGGTTTTCCAGGAAGCCAAACCGGCCCTGGAAGAACACGGCCTTGGTTTTTTGACCGGCGCGCAGTGGCAGCCCAACCGCGACCGTTACGGCGTGCTGCCCTTCCTCGTCGGCACCGTGGCCACCGCGATCATCGCCTTGGTCCTGGCTTTCCCCCCGGGTTTGGCCATTGCCATCTTTTTGAGCGAGGATTTCCTCCCCCGTCAGGCCCGTGACTTTGTCCGTTTTGTCGTCGAGCTTCTCGCCGCCATCCCCAGCGTGGTCTACGGACTGTGGGGCATCTTTGTTGTGGTTCCCCTCATCCAATCCCTCGGCACTTGGGTCACGGAGCGCTTCGGCTATCTTCCTTTCCTGACCGGTCCCGCTTACGGCAATTCCCTGCTCACTGCCGGAGTGGTCCTTGCTCTTATGGTGCTGCCGACCATCACCGCGATCTCACGCGCCTCGCTCGTCGCCGTGCCGCGGACCTTACGGGAGGGTGCTTACGCCCTCGGCGCCACCCGCTGGGAAGCCATCCTCGGGGTCATTCTCCCCACCGCCGCACCGGGAGTGGTCGCGGCAACCATCCTCGCGCTGGGACGGGCCATGGGTGAGACGATGGCTGTGGCCATGCTCATCGGGAACAGTTCGCGCCTTTCTTGGTCGCTTTTTGCCCCGTCCGGCACCCTGGCCAGCCTGTTGGCCAATCAATTCGGCGAGGCCGAGGGCATGCAGGTCGCCGCTTTGATGTATGCCGCGCTGGTGCTCGTCGCCCTGACCCTCGCGGTCAATTTCGCCGGTGAAGCCGTGTTGCGCTACACCGAAAAAAGAACGGCGGGTATCCGCTGACGCGTATGGATAATCCTCTGACCCACGCCGAGAACTTTTTCCAAGAAGACGGCATCGACTCGACCAAACTGATCGGCCGCTCCTTGGGCAACCGTCTCCTCACCGGCCTGTGCATCGCGCTGTCCTTCGCGGCACTCGTGCCCCTCGCGTCCATCCTGTACCTTGTGGTGAAGAATGGCCTGCCTTTGCTGGACTGGTCGATCTTCACCCAGTTGCCGCCCGCGGCCGGAATGACCGGCGGCGGATTCGGCAACGCGGTGGTCGGCACCTTCCTCATGGTGGGGATCGGACTGGCCCTGTCCGGGCCACCCGGCATTCTTGCCGCGATCTACATCTGCGAATACGAGCCGGCCGGGCGCCTCGCCACCATCACCCGCTTCACGGCCAAACTCCTCACCGGCATCCCGTCCATCATCTGCGGCGTCTTCGCCTTTGCCGCGATTGTTTTGGCCACCGGAAAATTTTCCGCCCTGGCCGGCGGTGTCGCCCTCGGCGTGCTCATGCTGCCGACCATTTTGCTCACCTCCGAGCAGGCCCTGCTCGGCGTGCAACTCGCCTACCGCGAGGCTTCCTACGGCCTCGGTGCGACACGCTTCCAGACAATCACCCGCATCGTCCTCCCGGAGGCCATGCCGGCCATCATGACCGGAATGATGCTTGCCGTGGCCCGCGCGGCCGGCGAAACCGCACCGCTTGTCTTCACCGCGCTCTTCAGCCAGTTCTGGATGTCCTCACTAATGGAGCCGACGGCATCGCTGGCCGTGCTCATTTACAATTTTTCCACCGTTCCCTTCGAATATCAGGTGAAAATGGCTTGGACCGCTTCCCTCGTGCTGGTTCTCCTTGTCACGGCGACCAACGTGACCGCTCAACTCGTTTTCAGCAAAAAACACTGACCCATGCCCGACGCGACCACATCCGCACCACGCACCACCCAGGAGGCGACCCCGCCTGCCGGGGGGCGGCCCATCATCTCGGTGCGCGACTTCAACTTCTTCTACGGGAAAAACCAGGCCCTGCACGACGTTGTCCTCGATATTCCCGAGCGTCAGGTCACCGCGTTCATCGGACCATCCGGCTGTGGGAAAACAACCCTCCTCCGCAATTTCAACCGGATGAACGAATTGATCGACGGTGTGCGGCACACCGGGGAAATTACGCTGGCCGGACGCAGCCTTTGGGATCCGACCCTCGAAGTCATCGCCTTGCGAAGATTGGTCGGCATGGTTTTCCAAAGGTCCAACCCCTTCGCCAAGTCGATCTACGAAAACGTGGTTTACAGCCTGCGCATCTGCGGCCAGCACGATCGCACCCAGCTCGACGAGGCGGCCGAGCGCAGCCTGCGCGGCGCCGCCTTGTGGGACGAGGTCAAAGACCGCTTGCACCAGAGCGCGCTCGGGCTGTCCGGCGGGCAAATGCAGCGCCTGTGCATTGCGCGCGCCATTGCCAACCGGCCCAGGGTTCTGCTCATGGACGAACCGTGCTCTGCCCTGGATCCCATTGCCACGGCCCGGGTCGAGCAACTGATCAGCGAGCTGAAGAAGGAGTTCACCATTGTCATCGTGACCCACAACATGCAGCAGGCCACCCGCTGCTCCGACCACACCGGCTTTTTCTACCTTGGCAAGTTGGTCGAATTCGGCACCACGGCGAAAATTTTCACCAGCCCGTCGGAAAAACGCACCGAGGACTACATCACCGGCCGCTTCGGCTGACCCTTTACTCTGTCAGAAATGGTCCATGTGACGGAAAATTCACATTCCGCAGCTGTCCTCACGGCCACGGCAGTGCGCATTTGCATTTATGGGGTGATTTCGGCCTCGGCCCGCCAACCCAGTCCCCCGCCGCGCGCCGCGCTCATCCGCGAATCGCACGTCGCCAACCTCCTGCAGCGCCAGCCCGTTTCGGTCAACGAGCTCGCCCTCGACGCCCGGCCGGACTCACTCTTAGAGTGAGCCAACTTGCATCGGCAAGCCGCTGGCTTTCCATCTCTCGATTGCCTGCGCCTGTCTTCGCTTTGCTCCGGCTCTCAACGACCACTCTCCAACGACATTTCTAAGATGAGCGAAGAAAACCACCCGTCCCCGGAACCCGGTGCGGATCGGAACCAGCCGCCCGAGGCCACGCCGGTGCCTATCCGGCCCGCCGGATGGCAGGCGACCCAAAAGGCCGGCCGGGGGAAAGTAAGGAGCGTTCTTTCACTTCCCACGCGGCCCGCGCAAGCCTGGAAGCCTCCTTCCAACTACGAAGACACCGCGCGGATCGCCCGCGAGCCAAAATCGTCCCCTTCTCCCGGCCGGCCTTCGGGTCCTGCCCGAAGCGCACCGCCCGCGACAAAGAAGAACGGCAGTGTCCTAGTATGGCGCGCCGTTTGGATCCTCTCCATCGGGTTCTCCTTCGCCCTTGGACTGGCCATCGGCATGCGCCGCGAAACCCGAGCGGAGCCGTCTCCTACCGATTTACCCGAAGCCTTCGTCGCGGCGAGCGAGGCGGAGGAAAAGGCGATCAATCAAGCCCTGACCTTGATCCGGCAAAATAAAGTGCCGGCCGCCTTCCAAATTCTCGACGCTCTCCGCGCGGCCAACCCGCGCCTTAGTTCCATCTCCTACCTGACCGCCCTCGCTGCTCTGCAGGGCGGGGATTTCAGGGCAGCCGCGCAGGAAATAGGGCTGGCGCAACGCTCCGCGGAAAAAGCCTCCGACGCTTACGCGCTCGGTGCCACATGGGAAAATTTGCAACGCGGACTTGGTCCGGAGCGCAGCGCGGAGGAACGGGCTGAAAGGGTCGAATCCCTCCTTCGCCAAGCCATTGCCGCCGACCAAGCCAACCCGGGCCCGCGGCTGGAGTTGGGCATGCAGTTGCGTGCGCGCGGCGAGCGCGAGGCCGCCCTCGCCATGCTCGCCTCCGCCCGGCTCAGGCTGCAACCCGTGGATCCCGCTGTCACGGTCGATACAACCCTCCTGCTTATCGAGCTGGAGCAAAAGCCCACCGAATTGCTGCCGACCAACCTCGATCCGGACAAAAACACCGCCAGCCTCCTCGGTGCAGCTTACGTCGCCATGCGGCAGGAAGATTACGCCTCCATCATCCGTCTGCTCAGCAAGGCGCGTGAACGCCTCACACCCGAGCTTTACAACTACCTCATTGCCGACCCCGCATTCGCCCCCTACCGCGCAAGGCCCGGGCTCGCCGAGGAGTTTTGAAAGAGAAATCGCGTGCTGAGACGGTAAGTAACTGCAGGCCACCAATGGCGGAGAGGACATTGGAGTGTGCGTCCGGCGCCTGGCCAGCCACAGAAACCAAGGCTGGCCACCGATGGAAGAAGATAGCCGAAGATAAGTTTCCCACTGGAGACCCGGCGGGAAACAATTTCTCCGGGAAATTCTAGCCGTTTATCCTAAGGCTAAAGTTGAAAGTGGTCCGATGAGGGGAACTATTACAGATCGTCCTTGGTCAGATCGGTATCGCGGAGGATTTGCAGCAGTAGGCCGGGGCCGAGGATTTCTCCGGCGTGCACGGGAACAACGGTGCAACGACCGTCGGCATGACGAAGAAAATGATGACTGCCTTTTACTCGAACCACCTCGAAATCGTGATCCTTGAGGATCTTGATAACCTCCCTGCCCTTGAGTTTGCGCAGTTTGGGTATCAGACCGCGATGCGCTGCACGCCGACAAAATCAGAAGTTTCAAAACCGGCATCGTCCACCTCAAGACAAAGCTCGATCGCCTCGCGGACGCGTTTGGTCAACTGGTCGAGAGTGCGCGCCTGGGTATGACAACCCCTCAGAGCAGGCACCGAGGCGACATAAAAACCCCCGGAGTCACGCTCGATGACCACGTTGAATTCGCGGACTTTGCGATTTTTCGCCATGCCCAATCCCTACTCCAACGGCCGTCGCCCGTCAATCGGCGGAAAGCGACAGCAAAAGCTGAACCGGAGTCCGCCGCGGCGGACGGAGATAGCGTGAAGCTTCAGCCGAAGGCAAACTTGAGTTGGAGTTTGAGTGGGAGGGAAAAGGCGAACCACAGAAACCAAGATAGGCCACGGATGGGAGAAGATGGAAGATGATGAGGTTCCGGAGAAGCACTTTGCCCGGGCGCGGGTCCCGCGCCTGGGCTTATCCTAGCCGTTTATCTTCCCGCATCGGTGGCTTGCCTTTCACCGGCTTCGCCTCCAACGGCCGCCGCCCGTCAATCGGCGGAAAGCGGAGAGTCCGCACGCTTAAAACTTACAAACCTAAATCTTAAAACTCCTCCCTCCCTGCGCCTGGGCCTATCCTCGCCGTTTATCTTCCCCCATCGGTGGCCTGTCTTTCTCTGGGCCAAGAAAACGTCAAGGGAGGAGCAATTTCACAATGGCTGCCGTGGCCACAGTCTGCCCGATCCAAAAAAGGAACATCCATTTGATAATCTCGGCTTTGAAGCCGTGCATTTCCGTGCGGATTTCCGCCTTGAGTTCTACTCCATCCTGTTTGGTCATGAGCCGCTTGGTGAGGTCATCCTCTTGATCGCGGAACGCAATCTCTAGGCTCTCGGCGATCGCCCGCGCTTGGGGAGGTTCGATGCTTGCAGCCTCCAAAATTCCGAGTATCTTTGTCGTGCTCACCAGCGGGTAAAATTCCCGTGCTCACAGGCCAAGTCAAGCGACAAGCGCAGTAAAACAAGCGAAAAGACAAGCCACCGATGAGAGAAGGATGAAGTTTGAAGGATGAAGGGTGCAGGAGAAAACCTGAGCCGCAGGACAGAAACCAAACCAGCCACCGATGGAAGAAGATGGCAGATGATGGGTTCCGGAGAAGCCGTTGGCCCGGGCGCGGGACCTGCGCCCGGGCCTATCCTAGCCGTTTATCCTCTGCCATCGGTGGCTAAAAAATTTTCCCTTACGACTGGAATCGCCGCAGCAGCCCGTATTTGAGAATACAACGGAAGGCACTGACGCCGTCCTTCCAGTTGATCTTTTTGCCCTCGGCATAGGCGCGGCCGTAGTAGGGCACGCTGACTTCGTAAATGCGCGCCCCGGAACGCGCCACCTTGGCCACGATCTCCGGTTCAAAGCCGAAGCGCGGCTCCTCGATGGTGATCTTTTGCAGCAGGTCGCGGCGGAACACTTTGTAGCCGCATTCCATGTCGGTGAGGTTGAGGTCGGTCACCATGTTGGATAGCAAGGTGAGAAAGCGGTTGCCCAGCGAGTGCCAGAAATAAAGCACGCGCCACAGCTTTGCCGGGTTTCACACAGCAAGGGCGGAAAAATCGAGATGAGGAACACAGGTGCGGTTAGTTGTGAAAGTGAAAAAACCACCTTCTTCCTCGCCCTGCTCCTCGCGCTTTTGCTTCCCGGTTGCCAAACCGTGCAATCACCCACCGGCACTCCCGGCTTCGAACAGAATCCCACGGACAGCGGCTCGCGCTACTCGCAGTTCAATCTGACGGGGAGCCGCATGGGCAAGCAGAATACCGATCTGGACGACTAAGCCGGACTTTTCCCGCTGGACACATATTCGTTTGCACGAATATGTTTTTGGGCGTGAACTTGGTCCGCATCCATGAGTGCCTCTGCCACCGCACGCGGTTGCGCATTGTGCATTTGCTGCTCCGGGGACCGCTCTGCGTCTGCCATCTGCAGGATGTCATCGCCGAACCGCAGGCCAAGGTTTCGCGTCATCTGGCCTATCTGCGCCGCCACGGCATGGTGAAAACCGAGCGGAGGGGCAAATGGGTGCTTTATCGTTTGACCGAGAAAAAACCACCCTTGCTCGAAGCCAACCTCGCCTGCCTGCAGGATTACGCGGGTGAAGAGGCCGTCTTCCGGCGGGACTTGCGAAAGTTGGGCGAGCTCGGAAACACAAACCCCCCATACAGCGAATCTTGCGCGGCCGTGGACCGCCGTTCCGTCACCCCAGTATGAACGATTCGATCGCAGGACGGATGTCCTTCTTGGACCGTTACCTCACGTGGTGGATTTTCGTCGCAATGGGAACAGGTGTCTTGGCCGGCAACTTTCTCATCTCCGATCCCGGGACATTCTTCGCGCCGGTCACAGTCGGAACGACAAACCTCCTCATCGCGGCGGGTCTCATTCTCATGATGTATCCGCCGTTGGCCAAGGTGCGCTACGAGGAAATACCCAAAGTTTTCTCCAATCCCCAAGTGCTCGGGCTGTCGCTTCTCCAAAATTGGGTCATCGGTCCGGTGCTCATGTTCATCCTCGCCGTCCTGTTTCTCCGGGATCACCCGGACTACATGGTCGGGCTCATCCTGGTCGGCATCGCCCGCTGCATCGCCATGGTCCTGGTCTGGAACCAGCTGGCCAAGGGGAGCAGTGAGTATTGCGCCGGCCTTGTCGCGCTCAACAGCGTCTTCCAGATTGTCACCTTCGGCCTCTACGCGTGGGTCTTCATCACCTGGTTGCCCGGACTGCTCGGGATCGATCTGTCCATGGTCCAAGGGATCGGGGGAAAGTCGCTGGCCGACGTGACCATCGGCCAGATTTTCGCCAGCGTGCTGATTTACCTCGGGATTCCTTTCGCGGCGGGCGTGCTCAGCCGCGTTATCCTCATCCCGCTCAAAGGCATCGAGTGGTATGACCGAAAATTCATCCCGGTGATCTCACCCATCACTTTGGTCGCCTTGCTTTTCACCATCGTGGTGATGTTCACCTTCAAGGGCGGCACCATCGTGAAGCTCCCGCTGGACGTTCTCCGTATCGCGCTGCCTCTGACCATCTATTTCATCCTCATGTTCGGCCTCAGCTTTTTTCTCGGTCGCCGGATCGGGGCGGATTATTCGCGCAGCACAACCCTCGCCTTCACCGCGGCGGGGAACAATTTCGAACTGGCCATCGCGGTGGCCATCGGTGTTTTCGGCATCGCCTCCGGGGTGGCCTTCGCCACCGTGGTCGGACCGCTCATCGAAGTGCCCGTGCTCATCGGGCTCGTCCATGTCGCGCTCTGGTTCCGGCGCAAATATTTCCCCCGCGAAATCATCGAGGAAGCCGATCGCCTCGGCGAGCAGGAGCTGTCGGGACCGGATCGCCTGTTCCTGCAAAGCGAGACCTGCCGGGCGGTGCGGCAGTCCATGGAAAGGACAAGATGATGCCCGAGAAGCCGCGCATCCTCATCCTTTGCACCGGCAACTCCTGCCGCAGCCACATGGCCGAGGGTATCCTTCGCGCCACGGCCGGTGACCTCCTCGAAGTTTGCAGCGCGGGATCCAACCCGGCCGGCTATGTCCATCCTCAAGCCATCGCGGCCCTCACCGAAATCGGCATCGATATTTCCGGGCACACTTCGAAGCATATGGATGAATTTCTCGACCGCGAGGTGGAGACGGTCATCACGGTGTGCGGCAATGCGGACCAGGCTTGTCCGGTTTTTCCCGGCCAGGTGAACCGGCATCACTGGCCCTTCGATGATCCGGCGCACGCCACCGGCACCGCGGAAGAAATCGCCGCGCAATTCCGCCGTGTGCGCGACGAGATCCGCCAAGTTTTCGGAGCCTACGCGGCAGGACGCCACGACAAAAATACCCCGCGACCACCCCGATGATCCGCAAACCTTGCGTCCTTTTCCTCTGCACGCACAACTCGGCCCGCAGCCAGATGGCGGAAGGTTGGCTGCGCCATCTGGCCGGCGACACCTTCGAAGTCTTCAGTGCGGGGACCGAGCCGAGGCAACCCCACCCGCGCGCGGTGGAAGCCATGCGGGAGTGCGGCATCGATATTTCCGGCCACACCTCGAAAGGTCTCGAGGGTATCCTTGGTCATGTGCCCGTGCGGTATGCCATCATCGTTTGCGCCCAAGCGAGCAACGAATGCCCGCGCATTTACCCGGCCCTCGGCGAGGTCCTGCACTGGCCCTTCGACGACCCCTCGGCCGCGACCGGATCCGAAGCGGACCAACTTGCCGTGTTCCGGCGCATCCGTGACGAAATCGGGGAACGGCTGCGTTCCTGGCTCCTGATCATGCCGCAGAACCCACCCAGTCTTCCATGAATACTGCCGAACTCACCGCCCTGCTCGCCGCCTTCGGCGAAAAACCTGTGTCCTTTGTTTTGCCCGATGGCGGGCGCATCCCCGACCATGCGCACATCACCGAGGTCGGCCGCATCGACCGCGAGTTTCTCGACTGCGGTGGCGTCATGCGCCGCAGTTCTTTCTGCTGCTTGCAGGCTTGGGTGGCGGACGACACGGACCATCGCCTGTCCGCGGGCAAACTCACGGCCATCATCAGCCGCGCCCTCGAGCCCCTCGGGCTGGCTGCGCTTCCGGTGGAAATCGAGTTCGAGGACGGCCTCATCTCGCAGTTCCCCCTGGTCTCGGTCAGTGCCGGTGACGCCGTGGTCCTGCACCTCGGAGCCAAGCACACGGACTGCCTGGCCAAGGAAATTTGCCTCCCGGTCCCGGGCGCGGCGGAGGGTTGCTGCACGCCGGGGTCGGGCTGCTGTTGATCCGCGGCGGGCCGCACCGCACCGGCCCTACAGTGAAGTCGCGGCAACGGCCGCCGCAGAATCGCGCAGGCGCAGCAGTTCGATCTTCCCGTCACGGTTCTCGACCAAAGCGGTGCAATGCTCGACCCAATCGCCGCAGTTGTAATAGCTGAGCTCTCCGATTCTGCGCACGGACGGCATATGGATGTGCCCGCAGAGGACCGCACTGGCGCCGGCATCCCGCGCGTAGCGGGCCATCGCTTCCTCGAAGTCGCTGATGAAGTTCACCGCATTTTTGACCCGTGATTTGATGTAGGCGCTCAGCGACCACGGCGCGAGGCCGAGCCGGTGACGCACCCAATGCACCGGATGGTTCGCCTGCAACAGTAGTTCGTAACCAACCCCGCCGACGTGCGCCAGCCACCCCATGTTCTGCACCACGGTATCCAACTCATGCCCGTGGATGACGAGAATTTTGCGTCCGTCCCACGTCCGGTGCACGGCGCGCGGCATGATTTCGATATTTCCGAAATCACCGGGAAATTCCGCGACAAATTCGTCATGGTTACCCGGAATGTAAATTAGCCGGGTGCCCTTGCGCGCCTTGCGCAGGAGTTTTTGCACGACGTCACTGTGGGACTGCGGCCAGTAACGGCGCCGGCGCAGAGACCAGGTATCGATCAGGTCGCCGACCAGATAGAGTGTCTCGAATTCGTGGTCGCGGAGAAATTCAAGCAAGGCCTCGGCTTGGCAACCCCTGGTGCCGAGATGCACGTCGGAAATCCAGCCCGCGCGATGGGTCATCATTCGATAAAATCCATCCCATCACCGTTGCCGCGGGTAAAGCGCCAAAGGTGTAACAATTTCGTCACAGATATTGATTGGCCGGGCGGCGATCCCGCTGTTAGGCCTTTCCCCTGCGAGGAAGCTACTGAGCGCCAAACGACGCATGCCCGCCAAATCGCCCCCAAAAGACGCTGTTCTGATCATCGAGGACGAGCCCGACGTTCTCGACCTGATCCGGTTGCATTTGCGCAAAGAAGGTTTTGTCGTGATTGAAGCATCGGACGGGATGGCAGGCCTAAAATTGGCGCGCGAAAAACTGCCCTCGGCCGTCGTGCTCGACCTGATGATCCCGGAGATGCGAGGTGAAGATGTTTGCCGTCAATTGCGCGCGCGCGAGATCACCGCCCGGATTCCGGTCATTATGCTCACGGCCAAAGCCCGCCCCGAGGACCGGGTGGCCGGTCTCGAGTTGGGTGCCGACGATTACCTGACCAAACCTTTCAGCCCGCGAGAACTCGTCCTGCGGCTCCGCTTGCTTATCCAAAAATCCCGCACCTCCAATTCCGGCGAGCAGCTCCAGGTCGGGCCCTTTGCTCTCGACCGGGCAACTTTCGAAGTGCGCTTGGGCGGACGCAAGCTCGACCTGACAGCACTCGAATTCCGACTCCTCGTGGCCCTGATGGAAAAGCGCGGCCAGGTGCTGACCCGGGAAACTCTGCTCCACGACGTCTGGGGCTACCGCAACATGAGCAGCAGCCGTACCGTGGACACGCACGTCCGCCGGTTGCGGGCCAAGCTCAAGCCGCACCAAGCCCGCCTCCAGACCGTGCACGGGGAAGGCTATCTCTTCCTGGCCGACGAGGACGACTGACCGCCAATGGGGTCCTCCCCGCGAAGGCTTCAGTATTCGACCAGACGGTAAAAGGCCTTTGGGCGCGCTGCCATAGGATCGTTCACTTCGATCCGGCGGCCGTCCCCGTTGATGGAAACGTGCGGCTCGACATTGACCCAGCCACCGGAGGCAAGGTCCGTGCACACTTGCAGGTCGTAATTGAGGTTCGCGCGACTGGTAAATGAAAGTGACACGCTCCCGCTCGCCACACTGATAGACAATTTCGGGGCCGGCAGGGCGTTGAAGGTGATTGTCTTATTTGCGCTCGGTTCGAATAGATCCGCACTGTCGACAGCACGAAAAGTGACCGTGTAGATTCCGGGTTTGTCCATGGTGAAGCACCGTCCGTGCGCGTGCGTGTCGCCGGCAAAGACGACCGGGAACGAAGCATCCGACTCCGCCCAGCCGACCGGCAGCAAGATCGTCGGCTCGAGGGCACCAACCTCCCAAAAGCCAAACGATCCTCCCGGCGGCCCGCTGACCGAAACCATTTCGATCCGCGGATCGGCCTGCTCGGCAGGCTCCAGGGCATTTAATTCCGTGGTAAAGGTCAGTTCGCAAGCGTGCCATCCACCGGGAAACTGCGACAGATAACCGCTGAACGGCTCACCCGGAGGGACGTAAAGCGCCAACTGGAAATCAGGACCATCCAAGGCCAGGAAGGACTCCTCGCCAGGAACCAAGCCCACCTCGATGTGGTCGTGGGCGTGGAGCAGGCAAGAGGACACCATGAGCATGAAGAAAATATTTTTCATGGCACGAGAAAGTTTGCTCCAGGCTGACACAGCCGTCCTTGCACTTCATTCCACGGGAGATTCTCCACGTGTCCGTCGACAAAAAGATAATTCGCGCTGCCATTGTGCACCTGCACATTGACTGCTGTCTGGAACTGGTTGGGGGTGACCCGGCTCGCCCCGTGACGGCCGCCGGCAAAGTGAAAATGCTCGCTGCTTTGGTTGGTCGCGATTTCCGCCGCAGCCATAGTGGCGCCGGGTGCGCGCACCGCAACCAAGCGGATCCCCTGCCCCCGCGAGTCGGCCAAACTGTCGTTCCAACCATAGCTCACGCGCGCACGGTGGTTCGGAACCGCCGGACATCTGCCGATGAATTTCGGGCCAAGGTAAGCACCCAAGGAATTGGTCCACGACACGCCGTGGGCGGTTCCGGGCAAGCGACCATCGTGATCGTTGGCAAACATCTGCATGGCCGCGCCGATCTGGCGCATGTTCGAGAGGCATTTGGCCGCCTGGCCCTTGCCGATCACGACCCCGGCCCCTGCATAGGCCAGCGAAGCGAGCACCGCCAGAAGGGCGATGACCACGAGCAACTCGACCAAGGTGAAGGCCGGGGCTAATTTTTTCATCGGCGTAGTTGTTTCCGCAGAGCGACTCCCAGCGTCGCACCACCCAAGGCCAGCAGCCCCCACGTGGAAGGCTCGGGCACGGTCTGCACCGTCGTGGTGAAGGCGTAGGTCGGATAAGTCGGACCAGTCTCGGCGAGTCGGGCGTCATAGTTCGCGCCACCGACAAAGAACGAGTAGTCGCCTGCCGCGAGGTTGTTGAACGTCGCGGTGACACTGCCATCAGCCACTCCATCGCCATTGATTCCTGCGGCATGGCCATAGTTGGCGCTCGTTCCATCCGCCGCGTTGCCGATGTAGGTGAAGTAAGCCAAGCGCGCCTCGATGAGGATGCCGCTGGTCGCATCGCCCGCCGTTACATACGTCGGATCGTTACCGATCGACCAATTGTCCAGCGCTCGGAAGGAACCCCGCTTATCGCCGGGACGCGAAGCCACGGAAAGCGCCGACGAATCGTGCGCCAGCGCCTCAGGCGAGCCCTGTGCCAAACCCGAATAAAGGGAAAAGCCCGGGAGAAAGGCAGCTGCTGCTCCGGTTTGTGAGGCAGAACCCCCGCGCGTCACGCTGATCATGATCGAAGCCGGGGTGGTCAGGGTGAAGCGGAAGAAGCGTCCGCGATGGCTGTCGCCCCAATCGGCGTCGGTGGCGTCGGCCCAGCCGAAGGCGCTGCTCGCTGCTTGGTTGCTGACCGTCACCGACAGGGGATCCGTGCCGATGTCGCGGCCGGCGTAACTGATATGGGCCTGCAGGCCCGAAGGTGCGACACATGCCGCGACCAGAGTAAGGACAAGATAATTTAGAGATTTCATTTTGTTGCTGTGCATTGGTTGATTTCTTTCGCGCCATGTGGGGCGCACGCGCGGTGCGGGTGAAGTGGCGCGAACCGGCCGGAAGGCCGTTCGGAAAAGCAACGCGGAAACACTCCGCGCGGCGGATCTTAAACGAGATCCGAAATGGGCACCGGCACGGGCGGCGCGTCGGAACGCGCCGCGGGCCGCACAGCACCCGCCGCGGGGAAAACAAAGTCGCGGCAGTCGCGAGGTGGCAGAGCGGCGCACAAAGGGGCCGGAAAGGCTTCCAGCTTTTTCAGCGACGCGATGGCCGCCGGCAAGGTGCGTTCATTTTCCTGCCCTGTCTTGATCGAGGTGCACATCGTGCAAGGATGCTCGCCATCGAACGTCTTCTTCATGCCGGAGAGCCATGATCCGTCTTCCTGCGAATACGTCCACAGCATCCCGGACCACGCCACGGTTTGCAGGGCGCCCCAATGGCCACCGGCCATGAGAAACATGGCGACCGCAGCGGCCGCGTAGCCGACCAAACGAAGACGCCTGTTGAACACCACCTAGCAAAATTACCCCAGTTCCACCCGACGGTCAACCGGCCGGTGGAGGGTTTGTCCGGCCATACGGCCCGCCAGCATCCCCTCTCGGGCTCTGCCAAGCACTCAGCGCGGGACGCCTAGGCCGCACAGCGGGCGGGAGGAAGCAAGATGGTGGCTGCGCCGGGTGACCGGAGAGGGTTGGCCGCCACCACTTGCAGGAACTGCCGCGACTGGTGTCGGGAAAAAGTGCGCCGCATCCGCTTGAGGGCGTCCTGCAGAATTTGCCTCGCCCTTTCCCGGGTGCAGCCGAGTTCCGCGCCGATCAGCTCGAGGGTCATGGGTTGGTGTCCGTCCAAACCGAAACGGCGGACGACCACCGCCCGCTCCCTGCTTTTCAGCACGGTGAGCAATTCCCCTGCTTTGTCCCTCAGATCTTTGCCGCTCAGCGCCTCTAGAGGGTCCTCGGCTTGTTCGTCGACGAGCAGACTTCCCAGCGTGGCCCCGACCTCTCCGGAAAGCAAAGAGTCCATCGAGGCCGGGCGGGCCGCCACGTTCTTGAGGTTGGTCACCGTGACGGCCTCCAGTCCGAGTTCATCGGACAACTCCTCGTCGGTTGGTTCGCGGCCGAGGGCGTCCGACATGCTGTGCGCGATGCGACGGAGCTTGGACAGTTTGCTCATGGCGAGCGGGCTCAGCCGGACGGCATGATTTTGCTCACCGAGCGCGCGGTGGATGGCCTGGCGAATCCACCACGCGGCATAGGAACTGAATTTGCCGCCTTTTTGAGGGCGGAATTTTTCCACCGCCCGGATCAGCCCGAGGTTGCCTTCGGAAATAAGGTCGTCGAGCGGCACCCCCCGATGGACGAATTCACCGGCGATTTTCACGACAAGACGCAAGTTGGCCACAATCATGCGGTGCCGGGCCGCCTCGCACCCCGCTTGCACCCGTTCCGCCAACGCCGTTTCTTCCTCCAAGCTCAAAAGCGGAACGAGGCTGATTTCGTGAAAGTAGCTGGGGAGCATGGCGGGCAGACCCAAGGGGAACCGCCGGGACACCCCGATGGCAAAGGGGGAATTGTGAAAATTTCGCCACACCCCGGCCGGCCAATTTCCGGCCTTGCGTTTGCAATCTCAAGTTGCTGATAGTGAACTATTTGTTACATTTCCGGGATTGCCTTGGCCACGGTGGGCGGTTACCGCTCTGACCATGGCACGATGTCAACGTTGCGGTTCACGCGGGGCCGTGCGCGGCTATTGTCCGTCCTGCTCGTCCCTCGATCCATTTCCCCGCAGACGCTGGATGGCGGCCGGCATCGGACTGCTCGCCTTCGCCGTATTTCTTGCCCTAGCCATTTATCTTGCTTCGCGCTGATCGGGAAAGAGTGTCATAGCCACGAGGAGATATCCCGGTCGAACCAAAGCAAAAAAGGCGCCCCGTTGCCGGGGCGCCTTTTGGTAAAGAACTCAAGATCTTCACGGTGCCACAGCCTGGAAGCGGAAGAACTTTTTCGGTCCATTCAGATTGATCTGCACGTCCGGCACCACGGTCACGTCGGCGCGGCCGGCCAGACGTTCGGCATTGAATTGGTCCACCATGTAGAGACTGTAGAGCTGCGGGGCAAAGGCGAAGTGCGCCTCGGCAGCATCGACAAAATTCTGGTGGAAAATCTCGAGGCGGCAACCGGTCAGGAAGCGCGCTTCGTCGCACTCGGCCACTTGCTACGCGGCGGCACTCCGAGCACCCTCGGCCGTATCCTAGCCACACGATTCGGCGTGGGTGCCGTTCTTCTTTTGGCCGAGGGAAGATTTGGCCACATGGTCAGTTATCTCGACTACCACGTGGGCGGCGCGCCCATCGCCAAAGCGGTGAGCAGATTGCGCACCGAGGCGCCCGACCCGGCAACGGTAGCTTCGGCGCGCTCGGTCGGTATTTGTTTCGGAGATTAGCCCGCATCAGAATGGTTTTCCGTTTTGTCCGGCAGGATTAGCCCGGCGGACCTTTTAACATCATGGTCGATCGCACTGTCCCGGCGCGGCATGCGCGCACGGTAACGCGATGGGGAGAGCGCGGTCCACCTGAAGATCAAAACTTGGGACTTTTGAAGAACCGGGATAAAGCGGTCAAAAATTTATGCCGACCTGCACACCAAGGATGGTGGCATTGGCTACATCCTGTGATCCATCAGGCTGGATCAGATGCTGGATATAGGGCGAGGCGAAAGACCAGCCGTTGACGCGGATCCTGTAACCACCTTCAAGAACCATGGTGTAGTTGCGGTCGTCATTACGCGAGTTAGTTTTGTCATAAGTCCCCACCCCGAGGCCCCCGTACAGTTCGTCTTCGTTTCGCTTTGGGATCAGCCCCTCGTAAACAAGACCGCCCTGCGCATAAAGGGGATAGGTGCCGTTATAGGGCGGCGCGAAAGTGACGAGACTGAACATTTGCAAGCCTTGGTACGTCAGTTTGTCCCCGGACGAAGGCTCACGGTATAGCATCTGGTCGGCTTGCCAGTAGAAGCCGTATTTGCTTTTCCCAAACCGCGGGCTGTCCTCCCCGTAGTAGTAGCTGCCGAAAGCGTATTTTCCGGGCAGCTTGGCCTCGCCGACTTCCGGAGTGAAACCCGTCTCGATCATGAAGAAGAGGTCGTTGAGCGAGGAATTTGCCGATCCCTGAAACATGAGGCCGTTGTTGTTGAACGAGGTGCCGCCGGGATACGCCATGAAGAGCCCGCCCTTAATGTATTGCCATTCGACCAGCTTGGTGGTGATCGTTCCGCCCCAGGTGGAGTAGCTGGAAGAGAATGGGATGTTGCCGCCGATGCCTTTGGAGCTGTTGATCGCGTTGTTGAGAAAAAGCTTGGAGAGCGGTTGGTCAACAAACTCGCGTTGCGGGCGCAGCCAGCCGCCTTTCAGCACGAGCCACTCTTCGACACCGAAAAGCTCAGGCGCGGTGTATTGCGCACCGAACGTCACCATGCGCCAGCCGACGCCGGACCACCAGGGCGATGGGTTGAACATGCTACTGGCATCGACCAATTCGTTCGGGTCGCCCATATTCGGACGATTCTCACGCCAGCGCCCTTCGATGAAGCCCTCCAGACCTTCGAGCCCCTCGAAACCGGAGAACTTGGCGAAGTCCAAATTGCTGTTGAAAATAAGATCCTGCGCCCAGTAACCTCCCGATCCATTCTGACTGTCGGCCACACCGAAGTAGGCCATCTTCCAGCTGCCGCCGAACTTGATGCCACGGTCCTCGAGGACATCCCGCGCACCGAACCAATCACCGGTAAACTTTTTGCCGTTCCACCACGATGCGAACCATGCGTCAGCCTCCGCGGCCGACGCCGTTTCGGCGGCGCGGACTTGTGGGCAAGCGAGGGCTGCTATGCAGAGCACGGCGAAGGCAAAAGAAGAATGTGCGTTTAATGAGGTCAGATGTTGAGAGTTTGCTTTATTGGACTTATTCCAGCGCGCCGTTTCGGCTTTCTCCACCACCGAGGCAGGCAGCGGGATGTAGCCGAGTCCGTCGGTAAAGGTCTGCCCCTCACCCACTCCATAGTTCACGGAATCCTTCATCGCGGCCAGATTTTTGGCGTCGTCATAATTGGTGTAGAGCAAAAGCCAGCTGAACGAGACGATGGGGTAGTCCTCCTGTGCGCCGGCTGGATCGACAGGCCAGATGCGCACCCCGACCCCCGCCTCGGGAGGAAAAATTTCCCCTCCGGCGCCTCACTGGCGGCCGAAGTCAGACCGCCTCACCCCCCGCCCTGCGGTGCAGTCTCGGCTAGCGTGATGTGAGCGTGTTTCTCCGTGAAATAGCGCAAAGCCCATGCACTGTCGAAAAGGAGCACAGTACGGTTGTCCTCATCGCTGGCCCGCACCACACCGGTCGGGAGCATCAAGAGCGAATTCTCCAAAGCGGTCATGGCCGGCAACCAGCGGACCAGGTTCCAACTTGCCGTCTCGAGGCGGCACTCGGCGCCGTATTCGGACAACAACCGGTGACGCAACACATCGAATTGCAGAGGTCCGACCGCCCCGAGCAGCGGCGCCGCCGTGACCGCACCTTCCGGATGAAAGCGCTGGGCCACACCTTCTTTGAGCAGTTGGTCGAGACCGGCCCTGAAACGTTTCTGCATGGCCGAAGTGGAGCAGTGCACCGAGGCAAAACACTCCGGCGGGAAGCGCGGGATCTCGTGGAAGACAACCGTCGCGTCTTCGCTCAGCGTATCGCCGATCTGGATGTCATAGTTTCCAACCAGACCCACCACGTCGCCGGGCCATGCGTCGTCCACCGTCTCGCGTTCGCGGGCGAACAACCGCTGCGCGTTGGACAAACGCAGATCGCGCCCGGTGCGGGGATTGTGCGCCGTCATGTCGCGCCGGAAACGGCCGGAAACAATCCGGACGAAGGCGACCCGGTCGCGATGGCGCGGGTTCATGTTGGCCTGCACTTTGAAGACGAAGCCGGAAAAGGGAGGGGCGGAAGGCGCGACCGGACCGCGGGCCGCCACGCGACCGGACGGCGGGGGGGCGAACTCGAGAAAGCGATCGAGGAGGAGACGCACCCCGAAGTTGTTCATCGCGCTGCCGAAGAAAACCGCGGTCTGCCGTCCGGCACGTAGCGCCTCGAGATCAAAGCCCGCCCCGGCGCCGTCCAACAAGTCTATCTCCTCGAGGAAACGCGCATGCACATCGGGCGCCAGCACCTTCCGCACCAGTTCGTCGTCCGCCCCCGCCACTTTTTCCGGCGCGCGGAAGGCACCTTGCGGGGTTTTCTCGAAAAGGTGAACTTCGCCGGAAATTCTGTCATAGACCCCGCGAAATTCCGGGCCATCACCAAGCGGCCAGTTGCATGGTGCGGCATGGATGCCGAGCACGGTCTCCAATTCGTCGAGCAAGGCGAGCGGCGCGCGGGCCGGGCGGTCGAGCTTGTTGATGAAGGTGAAAATCGGCACCCCGCGGCGGCGGCAGACTTCGAAAAGCTTGCGGGTCTGTGGCTCGATGCCTTTGGCCGCATCGATGACCATGACCGCGGCATCGACGGCCGTGAGCACCCGGTAGGTGTCCTCGGAGAAATCCTGGTGGCCCGGGGTGTCGAGCAGGTTGACCACGTAGCCGTCGTAGTCGAACTGCAGGACAGTGGAGGACACCGAAATGCCGCGCTGCTTTTCCAATTCCATCCAATCGCTTGTCGTGGACCGCTGGTTGCGGCGCGCGGTGACACTGCCGGCCAATTGCACGGCCCCACCGTAAAGGAGGAACTTTTCGGTCAGCGTCGTCTTGCCCGCGTCCGGATGCGAAATGATGGCGAAGGTGCGCCGGCGGGCAGTTTCGCGGATGGCCTTTTCGTTTGCGCTGTGCTCGCTCATGATTGTGCCGGCAAGACGGGCTGGGCACCGTGCCCCGGGAGGCGCTCCGCCGGTTCGCCAAGACACGGGCCCGCCGGAGGAACGAGACCATCGCGGCCCTGCCGTTCCGGAATATAGCGCGAACCAGAGCGTATCGGGCAGTAATTTTTGCGGGGCCTCGTTACGAGGAGTTTCTTTGGCGTCATGGGACGACACCTCCAAAAAAGTGATCACGCCGGCGCAGCGAACAAACCGCCTCTCGGTTGCCACGGTGGCACCGGCAACTTTTCGCGTCAAAAGGCCGCGAATCGCTCTACCGGAACATCAGCACCGGCACGTGGCAGGTGCGGAGGATCTCCGTGGTCGTGCTGCCGACGATCAACTGCCGGATGCGCGAATGGCCGTAGGCACCCGTCAGGACGACACCGATCCGGTGCCGCGCCACGCGGTCGGCGATGGCTTTTTCAGGATCGCCGGCGGCCAGTGCGACCTCCACCTCGTAGCCCGCATACTGCAGTTTGGCGGCAGCCTCCAAGGTCAGACGCTCGGCCTTGCCATCAATCTTGCCGGCACGGAGCAGATGACAATGGAGGCCGCGCAAGAGCGGCTGGGCCGCGAGAAAAGCGAGGGCCCTGTCCATGCTTTGCCCACCATCGTAAGCGAGAAGGAAGCTCTCGACCTGGGAAAATTCGCGCGCGGCGATGAAAACCGGGCGGATGCTGGCGCGGATGACACGTTCCAGATTCGAACCGAGTCGGCCGGGCGCGTGGCCGGCACCATGTCCGCGCTTGCCGAGAATGAGGAGGTCGGATTTTTCCTCGAGCCGCGTGACGGTCTCAACCAGCTCGCCGTGCCTTTGCTCGACGGTGAGACGGGAGACCCCGGCGGCCGTGAGTTGCCGCTCGGCTCCGGCGAGGACCTGCTTGCCTTGCTCGCGGGCCAGACGGTTTTGCCTTTCCTCGCGGTCGACCAATTCATGGAGCAAGGCCGGAGCGGTATCGACACCGATGTTGCCGCTCAAGTCGACACTCTCGGCTCGCTCGCGGTGCGGGTCGAGCATGTGGAGGACATGGACCGCGGCATCGAGCCGCTGTGCGGCCCAGGCCGTGAGTTCATAGACACTGCGGGCGTAGGGTGATCCGTCCGTGCAGGTGAGGATATGACGCATGTGGAGATTGGTTCAGTGGAGGGGCAGTTCCGCCGAGGGGCCAGCTTTATCGTGCACCGCAACACGTCGGATCAAGGTGGCACTGGCCTCGTTGAGGCCGACAACATCGACCCGGGCACCGTCGCGACGGAACTTGAGCACCACTTTGTCCAGGGCGGCCACCGAGCTGATATCCCAAAAATGCGCGCGTGAGACGTCGATGATCACACGGCTGAGAACTTCCTGGAAATTGAAAGCGCGGCCGAACGCGCCGGCGGAGACAAAAAAGAGATTGCCTTCGACAAAATAGGTGCGCGCTTCACCACCGTCGTCGAGCTTGGTTCCGACCCGCACAAGCAGGGCCGCTTTGCGGGCGAAAGAGAACAAACTCATCAACACGCCGAGGGCCACACCGAGGGCCAGATTGTGGGTCAGCACCACGGCCACCACCGTGGTGACCATGATCAAGCTCGACATCTTCGGGTGGGTCCGCAGGTCGCGCAACGAGGCCCAGCTGAAAGTGCCGATTGACACCATGATCATGACGGCGACCAGCGCGGCCATGGGGATCAATTTCAAGTAGGGCCCGACAAGCACAATCAGCCCCATGAGGAAAACACCGGAGGCCAAGGTGGAGAGCCGGCCGCGACCGCCGGATTTCACGTTGATCACCGTCTGGCCGATCATGGCGCAACCGGCCATCCCGCCGAAGAGCCCGGCGACGATGTTGCCGCAACCTTGCCCGACACACTCGCGGTTCTTATTGCTGTCGGTGTCGGTGAGGTCATCGACAATCGAAGCGGTCATGACCGACTCAAGCAGGCCGACAATGGACAGCCCGATGGCGTAGGGCAGGATGATAAGCAGGGTCTCGAGGTTGAGCGGCACTTGGGGCCAAAGAAAGATGGGCAAAGTCGAGGGCAGTTGGCCCATATCGCCCACCGTGCGCAGGTCCATGCCGGTGAACACCGCTAGGACCGTGAGCACCACGATGCAGACCAGCGGCGACGGGACAGCCTTGGTCAGGCGCGGAAGCAGGTAGATGATGGCGAGGCCGGCGGCGACCATGGCGTAAGTCAGCCATCCAACGCCACGCAGTTCCGGCAGCTGGGCCATGAAGATGAGGATAGCCAGGGCGTTGACGAATCCGGTCATGACCGATCGCGAGACGTATTTGAGTGCCTCACCAAGCCGCAGAAAACCGGCCGCAATCTGCAGCAATCCGGTAAGGAGGGTGGCCGCGAGGAGGTATTGCAATCCGTGTTCGCGCACCAGTGTGATCATGAGCAGGGCCATCGCACCGGTGGCGGCCGAGATCAGGGCCGGACGTCCGCCGGCAAAGGCCGTGACCACCGCGATGCAAAACGAGGCGTAAAGGCCGACTTGCGGATCAACCCCGGCAATGATGGAGAAGGCGATCGCTTCGGGGATGAGGGCGAGGGCCACGACCAAGCCCGCCACCAAGTCCTTGGGGACATTGCCGAACCAATCTTTGGGTAAATCCTGAAAATTCATCGGTCGATCAAGACGCATGCCGGGCGCGGCTACCGCGGCAAAGCGGTGGGGCGCGAAGCCGCGGCATCCTCCTGAAACACTGCACGAACCTCGGCGTGCGGGAGCGCGACCGGCTGGCTTGCGACGTGGAACTCAGTATTACAAAGACCTATGCCCGCTGCAGCAAGGCAGAATACCGCCGCCGAAACAGCCGGCCGCCGCGGGGTAATTCGGTCTTGGACCGAAGTAGGCCAGCCGTCAGGGTGCCCTTGTTCATGACCGCTCAGCATCCACGCACACCTTTTTTCGAAGAGTTGGATTTCCAGCATACGCCGATTGGTGATCTGGCTTTGCGGCGGCGGCGGGTCGCGGTGTTGGATGATGCCGAGGTCTACGAGGTCACGCTCGGCGGGGGTTTTCTCATGTCGAGTCTCTTCCATGCCGTGGAGGTCGCGCTGGCCGATTTGCCCTTGGCCGGGCGCGAGGGTCCGCTCGATGTGGTGGTGGGCGGGCTGGGCTTGGGTTACACCGCGCAAGCCGCTTTGCGCTATCCCGCAGTGCGTTCGCTGGCCGTGATTGAAGCGCTCGAACCGGTCATCGGTTGGCACCAACGCGGACTCGTGCCACTTGGAGCGGAGTTGTCCGGCGAGGCGCGATGCCGATTTGTTCAGGCCGATTTTTTTGCCTGTGCGGCAGATCCGGCAAGGGGTTTCGACCCGCAGGCACCGGGAGCACGCTGGCATGCGGTCTTGCTCGATATCGATCATTCCCCGCGCAACCTGCTGGCTGAAAGCAATGCAGCATTTTATCGCACCGAAGGCTTGCGGGCGCTTGCCGCGCAATTGCACCCCGGCGGAATTTTCACCATGTGGTCGGATGATCCGGCGGATGAGGCATTCCTTGCCGCGTTGTGCGAAGTCTTCGGCCGCGTGCGGGTTGAAACCGTGCGTTTCCCTAATCCGTTGCTGGAGTGCGAATCGTCGAGCACGGTTTATCTCGCGGAGCGTGAGCGTTGAGGGAGGTTGTAGCGACGCGATTTGTCTGCACGATTTATCGCGATGGGGACATCGCGATCCACCTTGCTGTAGCCATTGTGGCATCGGCATCCTGCCGATGATGTCCTGTCCGTGCCCCTCTTGGCCACGTGCAAACTCGCTCACCAAATAGTTGGGGAGCGGACGAGCGGGCTGCTCGTCTCTACCCTCTGAACGAAAGCAAACAGGCGCCTCCTTGCGAAGGCGCCTGCGCTGCGGAGTGACCCAACCCAGGGAATAAAATCAACGGCGCGCGCGGCGGCGCAGGCGGTAGGCGGCAAGACCGATACCGGCTAGGGCCAGCATGGCGTAAGTGCTGGGCTCGGGGACGACGCTGGGGGCACCAATGGTTAGTGCGTTGTTGGGATTTTCAAAAGAGCCGTAGAGGCCGACGCTCGAAGCCGCGGTGTAGAGCGGGGCGTTGCCGGGCGAGGCGGGATCCCAGATGAGCGATTGCGTAGCCGCGCCACCACCGGCCTCACCGGCGTGTCCGCCGGCGCTGGTGCCACAGCCGACGCGGTTGAAAGGCGAGAGCGAGACGATGGAGTTGTCGCCGTTGGTAATCGTGACCGTAGACGTGCCGTAGTTGAGCCCGGTTTGGAAAACGCCAGCGCTGTCGAAGAGAGCGACAAGATCGTTCTTTCCGAGACCGTTGCCGGTGCCGAGGCCGGTGTTGAAGGTAAGGAAATTCGCGCCGATCAGTCCCCAGGAGGTGGCAAAGGCGGTATTGCCCGCCGCGTTGCCGCCGGCATCGGTGGGGACCAGCGCAATGCCCCCGGGATTGAGGGTGAACGCGTCAAAGGCGAAGGCGCGGGCGCCATTGAAGGACGGGCCGCCATTGAGCGCACTGGCATTGTCGACCCATTTCCAGCCGCCGAGTTCCACGGCCGTCGCGCCGTAGTTGTAGATCTCGAAGAAATCACCTCCGGTGCCGTTGGAGTTGATTTCGGAGATGAGGATGCTCTGCGCTTGCGCGCCCGTGGTGATCACGCCTACGAGGGCGAGAGTTGTGAGGATTTTTTTCATAGTGGTTTTGATAGGTGGTGGTTGGTTGGATCCGCGGGTAGGACCTTGCGGCTGAGGAATTGAAAGCAGGGAAGCGCTGCAGTAAGAGGCCAAAGTTGTGAATTCTTTGTCACAAGAGCAGCACGAGGCGGTCATGGCGCCAGTTCCATGCGCAGCCGCAGGAATTTGCGGGTTCCGTCGGCCGGGGTGCGGTAGATGCGCTCCTGGCAACCGTCGGGGACACTGTTGGTCGTGGGGACGTAGTCGACGCCGTTCATTGTCCAAGCCGCGGGCGCGGCGAGGTCGGCCGCCGATTGGCCGGTCACGATCAGGCCGGTGCCGTTGGTGCGGACCACGGCGGTGAGAGTGAGGAAATTGGTGCCGCCAGCACTGGTCGCGCCCTGCGTAGGCACGAAGAAAGATGCGCCCGGGGCGGCCGCACCGAGGGCGAATTCCTCGAGGGCGGTGTAACCGTTGCCGTTGACATCGTCGCCGGGGGGCACGCCACCCGACCAGGATGCGTAGGTCTCCGCGGTGTCCGCGGCAATGGTCAGCACGAGCGTGTTGCCGTCCGCGGAGAGCACACCGGCCAACCCGGTGCCCTCGAGTCCGCTCACGGTGACCGACAAGACGCCATCGAGACCGCCCGAGGCGAGCAGGACCGGGTAAGTGCCGGCCACCGCCGGGCCCTCGACATGGAGCACCGCGCCGGCTTGTGCGCGGAAGGCGCCGGTCGCGATGGCGCGCACGGACGGCACGGCTTCGCCGAAGAAATGGAACCGCAGGACGCCGCTGGACAGCAGGTCCAGATCACCGCCGATGGTCAGGCGTCCGCTTTCGGCCAGCAGGTCGAGTTCTCCGCCCACCGCGACATTCCCGCCTGCGGTGCCGCGTCCGCACAGGACGCCCCACTCTTCGCCCTCGGGCGTGACCGTGCGGGTGACCGTCACCGGTCCGCTGCCGGTCGCGCCCCCGGCCGGCACTTCGAGGGTGCCGTTGGCGATGTCCCACGAACCGGCGAATTCGGCGGCCTCGTGCAGGATGAGAACGCCCTGGCCGGACTTGCGCAGGGTGCCGTTGCCGCCGAGCACGCCCCAATACTGGAACTCGCCGGCGAAGGTCGCGACTCCGTCGCCCGCGCCGCGCGAGGAGATGACCGAGCCGGTGCCGGTGACGAGGATGTCGTTGTAAAGATCGACGACCTCGCGCGCTTCGTTGCCAAGGGTGCCGCCGGCGAGGGTGATGACGGGCAACTGCGGGAGGTCGGCCCCGAATTCGTAGACGCCGCCGTCACCGGCCAGCACGAGTTCGCCGCGGGAGAGTTCGGATGTGCCTTCGACCACGACTTCCGACGTGGCGACCGGCACGCCGTTGAAGACGGGATCGCCGGTCGCATCGACCTGCAACAAACCGCGGCGCACAATGGTGCGTCCGGTGTAGTCCTTGAGCGCGCCATCGGCGCGGGACTGCGCCGAGCTGTCGAAACGTTGCGCCCCGGTGCCGTCGGAGTCGATGACGACATCGCCCGCGCCGCTCAAACGGCCGTCGAGGCGGACGTTGCCGCTGCCGGCGACATTGATGGTGAGGGTTCCGCTGAAATTGGTAAACGTCCCCACCCCGCCGAGGCCGCCGACCATCGCACCGTGGGCGCCGAAGTCGAAGGTGGTGAAGCGCGCGGTGGTGACGAGCGAGCCGGACGGAAGACCCTGCGCCGCACCGAGGACCATGGAGCCGAGGGCGACGGACGTGGTTCCGGTGTAGGTGTTGGCTCCGGAAAGGACGACGGTGCCGGAGCCGAAGCTGGTCAGCCCGTTGGTGCCGGCCAGGGCGGCGGAGATGGTCGCGGTGTCATTCGATAATACGGCGACAATGCCGTTGGAGAGCGTGATGCTGCCGCTGCCGGAAAGCGTGTAGCCGTCGGACGTGAAGGCAAGGGCGCGCGCCGATTGCGCTGTGTTCACCTGTACCGTGCCGGCTGTCCCTCCGAACGAGGCCTCCTTGCCCGCGATCCACGCGGTGCCTGTGACGGGCGAAGTATTCGTGGACCAATTCGCGCCGGCGTCGGTCCAGAGACCATGGCCGCCGAGGGCGGTGCCATTGGCCGTCCAATAAAGGGTCGCAATTTCCGCCGGCACGATGGTGGCGGCCGTGCCGGGCGAACCGGTGTTCGGCACGGCTCCGGTCGTGGTGAAGGTGGACTGCCCGTCGAGCAAGCCGTTGGCGCTGACGTTGCCCGACTCGGTCGCCACCGCTTCGCCGGAGGGAGTGTAGGCCCAGTAGAAGGACTTGCCCGAGGTGGCGGCTCCGAAGCTGGTCCGCGGTGTGACCTCGACACCGAGTGCATCGAAAACCACGACGCCGTCGCCGTTCGAGCTGAAGCCCACGCCGCTGCCCGAGTAGTGGCCGATTTGCGGCGCCTCACCGAGATCCCAGAAGGTCCGGAAGCCGGCGATGGCGACACCGCCGGAGGATTCGAGGAATATGACAGACTCGCCGGGCGCGATGGAGCTGACGCCTATGAGCGCGACTGAGTTGGCGAAGCTGAACGAATTGTCGTCCATCCGGTAATCCGTGATGTCCGCGACCGTGTCGCCGTAGTTGGTCACTTCGAACCAGTCCACCGTGCCGCCGGTTCCAGACGAACTCATCACTTCGGTGATGCGGAGGATGGGAGCCGCGGCGGCGGTGGAGGCGACGGCCACCGCGGCCACGAGGAGGGAGAGGATGTTATTCATGGGCATGGAGGAGGAATTGATTCAGTTGGCGGCAAGTTCCCAACGCACGACGTTGGTGTCGAAAGCACGATCGACCGGGACGACCTCGGCATGGCCGTCGGCGAAGCCGATGATGCCGGCGCCGTTGTGGCGGCCGATGAAACGACGGTCGCGGACTTTCGGCTGGCCGAGGTCGGACCCCGCCCCGCCCTGCGGCAGGAGGGCTTTCTCGTCGGGCAAACCGGCTTCGGCAAAGAGCGCCGTGCGTGCGGGATGGGTGATCTGGTGGAGACGGATCCGCGTGCGCGTGTTGTCCATCAACTGCGAGTTGATGCCATAGGCAAAGTAAGCGCTGGAACCGGTGCGGGCCGGATATTTCGCGCCCTTGACGAAAAAGAGCGACTCGGGGCCGTGGAAGGTGAAGCGGTCGTGCTCGCGGGCCGCTTTCAGACCGGCCAGCGGCGGAAGCACGTTATACCACGCGTTGGTCGCGGACTTGACGCGGCTGAAGGACTGCACCCCCTCGCCGCCCTCCTCGGGCAGCAGCCCGTTGTGGTCGGCCGCGTAGGTCACGGCCAGCGTGCTGATTTGCTTGATGCTGTTGAGGGCCGAGGCCCTTTGCGAAGACGACACAGCGCCGCCCACCGCGGGGAAGGCCAACGCAGCAAGAACGGCAAGGATGGCGATGACGACGAGGAGTTCGATTAGGGTGAAGGCGCGGGTTCGGTTTTTCATGTGCGGATGATGGATGGGACGGCATTCCGGGAGGCGGAAAGAGGCGGCACGAGAGTCTCGACTTCGATGATCCAAGTGTCCTGGGTGCGCGCAGCGCGGGGAAAGGGAACCACCGTCGGCTCCCCTTCACCCCGCCGGAGGCGGAGTTCGGGGACGAGAAAGTCGTTGTCGGAGGAAAGCAACAGACGCACGCGGTCGCCGTCGATCGCGGCCAGGGCGAGACCCTCCCACTTGGCGGGCATTTCCGTGCGCGGCAGACCGTGCGCCGCGGTGTCGAGGGCGGCGAGGTTGAAAAGAACAGTGCGCTGGACCGGCGCGGCGCCGGAAACATCAGCTCGCCCGAGCAGGTTGTCCGCCCGGCGCAGATCGAGCAGCACGACGGCTTTCCAGCGGGCCGGCGGATGTTCGGCCGAGCCATCGGCACCGAAATTGTCACGCTCGAGAGCGAGCAACCGTCCATCAGGCAACGCGGCGAGGGAACTCACCACCAGATGGCGCGTCTTGATTTTCTTTCCGGCGGGAGCCGAGGCGTCGAGTTCCGCCGCATCGGCCAGAGGCAGGAGATAAATCGCCGCCACCTCCGCCGACTCGGTGTCATAAACAACCAGAAGGGTGGAACCGGCCTCGCGTCCGCCATCCTGCACCAGGCCGCTTTGCAGCACGGCCGCAAGGTTCCCGTCGGGCAGGAGGGCCAGACCCTCGAAGCCGCGGTTCGGTTCGCGGCCCGCGACAAGCGCGTCCTTCTCATCCGCGGAGAAATCTGGCCCGGCGGAGCCCCGCGGGACGAAGCCCGCGGGCGTGGGAAAGCGCCGCACGAACTTCCCGGTGGCGTCGAATTCGCGCACAGACGGGTGGTATTCCTCGGCAATGAAAAAATGGCCGTTGTCCGCCACAGCGAGTCCCTCAGGATCATGACACATCCGTCCGTCAATACGCTGAGGCGGCTCGGCCGCGGGCACATCGGGGAACAGTCCGGTGAAGGCGCGGCCGTTGGAGTCGCGCAAGATCAGGGTGCGGGCCAGCTGCAGGTCGAGCTTGGACCCGCTACGTGTCATAGTGAAAAACTGCAGGCGCGGACGGTAATCAATGGTGCCGTCCCCTGCCCCACGGTCGCTGAGCATGGCGATTTCCCCGGAGGGCATCACTTCGATGGCGGAACCGATGCCGCCGATCGTCTCGCCTTCGGCGTCGCACGCATCGGCTGCGATGCGCCCAGCGGCGAGCAGAAGGGTGGAGGGTTCCGCCCCGGACACAGTGACCGCCGCCGATAGAATCAGAATGGTGCAGAGACGTTTCACAGCGGAGCCATTTATGGGTCCGCTCCCGCACCCGCGCAAAGGCAGCAGATGTGAATTTTCTGTCACAATTCGGCGTGCGACCGGCGGCGCCACCTCTACCCAACCAGTGCCGGACACCGCACTGCAGCCAGCGAAAAATAGTCACGATTGGTCCGCGTTCCGGAGCCGTCCGGGCCCAGCCAACTCGCCGGCGGGAGTCAAAGGACGCTCTTCGTTACCTTCTGTTCACGCCGGCCGGACAACCTCCGCGTCAATACCACCAATCGCGTTCGCCGGATTTTTTGGCCGGCTTGGGCGTGGTGGTTCGGGGGGATTCGTCGGCGCCGGGTTTCTCCAGCAAGTGGGCGGGAATTTCGGCGATGAAGCGCGAGCGGCGTTGGAAGGGCTCACCGTAGCCGCCTCCTAAGCGGATTTGCGGGTAACAAAGGTGCAGGTGGTCGCGTCCGCGCGTGATGGCCACGTAGAACAGACGCCGTTCTTCCTCGAGGGCGTCGGGCTTTTCCAGCGAGCGGGAACCGGGAAACATTCCTTCGCTCAGCCAAATGACGAAGACCGCGCGCCACTCGAGGCCTTTCGCTTGGTGGACGGAGGAGAGGACGACGCGGTCGGTCTCGGTGTCGCGGCGCGATCCGGCGCCGTCGACATTGGTCAGGAGGGCGAGTTGCGCGAGGAATTCGTCGGTCGAGGTGAATTGCCGGGAGTAACCGGCGAGGGTACGCAGATCCTCCCGGCGGTTTTCGAAATTGGCGAACTCCGCCTTCATGTAATCCTCGTAAAAGGCCTCCATGATGGACTCGATGGCGCGATCCGGCGCGATGGGCTTCCGTTCCGGCGCGATTTCGTCAAGGGTGGCGGCCAATTGCTCCCAGATTTTGGCGGCCCGCACCGGCGGCTTGGCCATGCGGAGAACTTGGCCGAAGGGCGCGGCCGATTCGACCCCGGCCCGGACCACCGACCACAGGGTGTCGGCCGTTTTCTCCCCCACCCCGGGCAGCAAACGGACCATGCGGCGGAAGGCGGTTTCGTCGGACGGATTGACCGCGAACTTCAAAAAGGCGGCGACATCTTTGACGTGCGCCTGCTCGAAGAAGCGCAGCCCGCTGGTCACTTCGAAGGGAATGCCGCGGCGGGTCAGCTCGAGCTGAATTTCCATCGAATGAAAATGGGCGCGGTAAAGCACGGCCATCTCGCGGAACTCGAGGCCTTGGCGGTTGAGTTCGAGGATCTGCTGCGCAATGTAAGCGGCTTGGTCGTTGTTGGTCGGCAATTCGGCGAGCACGGGGCGCCCGCCCGCCTTGCGCCAGGCGACAAGGTTTTTTTCGAATTGCCGCAGGTTGCCGCGGATGGCGGCATTGGCCACTTCGAGAATCCCGGGGACACTGCGGTAATTTGTCTCGATCCGGTAAGTCTGCGCCCCGGCATGACGCTTGGGAAAATTGAGAATATTTTCAAAATTTGCCCCGCGCCACGAGTAAATCGATTGCGCGTCGTCGCCGACCACCATAATATTGCCGTGTTTCGAGCCGAGAAAATCGACAAGATCGGATTGCACAAGATTGGTGTCCTGATATTCGTCGACCAGCACATGGCGAAATTGATGGCGGTAATGCTCGCCGACCTCGGGGTGCTCGCGCAGGAGTTGATTGGTACGGATGAGCAGGTCGTCGAAATCCATCGCATTGGCCGCGACTTTGCGCCGCTCGTAAGCCCCACGAACGGACGCGATGGTATCAGCCATGCCGTCGAAGTAGCCGAAGCGGTCGTGCACAATTTGCTCCAGCGGTTGACCGGTGTTCGCGGAGAGAGAAAATAATTCGGCCAGCACGTCGGGTTTGGGAAAACGCTTGTCGCGCGGCAGGCCGGCATCATTGGCCACACTCTTGAGCAAATCGGACTGGTCCTCGCGGTCGAGAATGCTGAACCCGGGCCGGAAGCCGATCGTCTCGGCATGGCGGCGGAGAATGCGGTTGCCAATCGAGTGGAAGGTGCCGCCCCAGATGCCGTCGGCCTCAGGACCGAGCAATTCGGTGACCCGGCCGGTCATTTCCCGCGCGGCCTTGTTGGTGAAGGTGAGGAGGAGGATTTCCCACGGCTTGACCCCGTTCTCGAGCAGCCAGGCCACACGGTAAATCAGGGTGCGCGTCTTGCCGCTGCCTGCGCCGGCGATGACCAAGGCTCCACCACCCGGCGAGGTCACGGCCGCAAGTTGCTGCTCGTTCAACTCGGCTGCGTAATCAATGCGGGTGCCGGCCGACGGCGCGAAAGCACCGTTCAAAGTCGCAACCCCCATTCCAGCAGCCGCCTGGAGTCGGCATAGACGTGGGCTTTGTTGCTGCCGAGAATCACGGCAATGACGTCGCGCCCGTTGTTGTGTCCGCTCGAAACAAGACAGTGCCCGGCCGCGTTGGTATATCCGGTCTTCATTCCATTGCACCACGGAACCTGATGGAGGATGCGGTTGGTGTTGACCAGTTGGCGCACACGACCGTCGGAGTAATGGAATTCGGCACGCGGGGTGGCCACGATTTTGCGGATGACCGGATTGGAGTAAGCGTTGCGGGCGATAATCGCCATATCCCGAGCGGTTGAAAACTGGTCTTCAGCGGGCAAGCCGTTTGGATTCTTGAAGCGTGAGGAACTGGCCCCCATGGCGCGGGCCCGACGGTTCATCTTCGCCACGAATTCATCCGTGCTGCCGGCATTGTCGCGGGCCAGGGCGAGGGCGACATCATTGGGGCTCTTGACCAACAAGGCTTGGAGCAATTCGTAGCGCGAATAGGTCTGGCCGGCCTTCAGGTAAAGTTTGGTCGGGGCGGCGGCGGTGTCCGCAGGCTTGATCGTGACCATATCCTCCAGGTTGCCTTCCTCGGCGATGATCAAGGCGGTGAGAAGCTTTTGGGTGCTGGCCACGGCGCGGGGTTCGCGTGAGTTGCGGTGGCCGAGGACGCGGCCGGTCTGGACATCAACCACGATGAAAGCTTTGCCATGCACTGCCGGCGGGGTGGCCGCGGCGTGGATCGTCTGGCCGCAAAGGCAGGCGATGGCACAGGCAAGAAGGAGACGCATGGGACCGCACAGCATGCCCCTTTTCCTCGGGCAAATCAACCGGCGGCCCTCGCGGAGCGGAGGACGGAGCTCACTTCAAGGCTTTTTCAATCAGCCGGTCCGGAACGGCGCCTAATTCGAGGGCTTTCTGATAATGGCGGCGCGCCAGTTCCACGGCCGGCGGGTCGCGCTCGAGACAGAAAACGGCGAGGTTGAAATGCGCATCGGCGTAGTCCGGTTGCAATTCGACCGAGCGGCGCAATTCGGCTTCCGCGGCATCGAACCAGCGGTTGCGGCCCGCGGCCACCCCGAGGTAGTTGCGCGCCACCGCATCATTGGGGTCCTGCGCCACGGCTTGCGCGATCGCCGCGAGAGAGTGCATCGGCTCATCGCGTTCCAGATAGATGATGCCGAGGTTGAGCCAAGCGGTCGCGTTGTCGGGTTTGATTTGCAGCGAACGGCGCAGCAGGCGTTCCCCCTCCTTGCTGTTGCCCAGCCGGTATTCGGTCGAACCAAGATTGACCAAGGCGGGCAGGTTGTCGGGTTCGATTTTGAGCACGCGAAGGTAGGCCTCGCGCGCGCCCTCAAAATTACCGGACCGGAATGCTTCGATGCCCTCGGCACCGATTTCTTCCGCGATCGTGGTCTGCACGGGAGGTTTTGCCTCGTGGGGAATGCTGACCGGCACAAGCGCGGGGCCCGGTGTCGTGAGCATTGCGGCGCCCGGCCCGCGGGCAGGCGGGCGGACGGCCTCCGCGGTCTCCCCGGCGGAGGACCAGGTGGCCAGCGAGAGGGCAAACGCGGCAACGAGGACGTATTCAGTCTTCCGCATCGCCGCCACCCAATTCCCGCGCACGAAGGGTCGCCGCGCACACCGCGTCCATCACTGCGGCACGCACACCACCTCGCTCCAGCTCGGCCAGACCGGCGATGGTGGTCCCGCCGGGGCTGGTCACCATTTCGCGCAAGAGGGCCGGATGCATCATGGTCTCCGCGACCATGCCAGCGGCACCGGCTACGGTTTGCACGGCCAAACTGGTGGCGAGGTCGCGAGGCAAACCCATCTGCACACCGCCATCGGAGAGGGCCTCGATGAAAAGATAAACGTAAGCCGGACCGCTCCCACTCAAGCCAGTGACGGCATCAAGCAAGGGCTCCTTGACCCGGAAGGCGCGGCCGACCGAAGTGAAAATTTCTTCCACCGCGGCAACATCTTGGTCCGTCACCCCGGCGCCCGTGGCATAAGCGGAGGCGCCCTTTTGCACGAGGGCGGCCGTGTTGGGCATGACGCGCACCACGCGGCACTCCGGCCCCGCGGCCTGCTGCAACGAATCAATGGTGACGCCGGCCACGATGGAAACAAGCGGCTTGCCGGTCAAATCCGCCGAGGCTGCGGCCAAGGCAGGCAGCGCATCCTCGGGTTTGACGCACAAGAGGACAACATCGGAAGCCGCGGCGACCTCGCGATTGTCACGGGCCACGCGAATGCCGCTTTCCGTGCCGAGAACTTCAGCCGGCTCGGAGAGCTTGTCGTGCACGACAACTTCCGGGGGCTCGCAGACTTTGGCCGCCAAAACGCCTTGAATGAGAGCGGAAGCCATTTTTCCACAACCGATGAATCCGATTTTCATAAAAATGAGCGTAGGAGAGCCCCACTCCCGGGCAAGCGGAAAGCGTGCGCGGATGGTGCTCCCAAATCAAGGCGACCGGGCCAGCCTGTGGTCAAAGCCCGCCTTGTCTTCTGTCGGGAGCCGCCAAGTTGGCCAGGCTGGCCCCGGAACGTGGAATAGTCTAAATTGACCGCGTCCTTGCATCCCTACCTCCTTCTGCCCCTGGCCGCAGCCGTGCTCTACGCCGCAGCCGCGCTCTGTCTGAAAATCGCCCTCGGGCGCGGCGTGACTACTTGGTCGGTCCTGTTTTTCAGCAACCTCGTTCTGGGCTGCATCTTTGCTCCTCTGCTTTTGGCCGGTCCATCCGGGTGGAACCCCGGCGCGGCGGGCTGGGCGGTCGCGGCGGGCGTGCTTTTTTTTCTCGGGCAGGTCGGGACCTTCCGGTCGCTGCAGAGCGGCGACGTTTCCGTGGCGACGCCGGCCCTCGCAGCCAAGGTGGTCTTTCTCGCGCTGCTCAGTCTCCTCGTTCCCGGCAACCGGCCGGACCCCGACCTTTGGCTGGCGGTGGGCCTGACCATGGCCGGGGTGATTCTGCTGCACCGCGGACCGAAGGTGAGTGCCTCGCGCCCCCTCACCACGTTAAGTTGGGCCCTCTTCGCCGCGCTGAGCTTCGCCGCAGCCGACATTGTGGTGCAAGTCGGCGCGCCGGTGGCCGGGTTCACTCTCTTCATGCCCGTGATGTTCGGTAGCGTGGCCGTCCTTTCACTTCCCTTGTTGTGGCCGCACATCTTGCGCCCTCCACGACGCAGGGAAGCGCCGGGCGCGCGTCGTTGGCTGGCCGTCGGTGTGCTTCTGCTCGGTCTGCAGGCTACGGGGATGGCCTCAGCGATTGGCCTCTTCGGCGACGCAACGGCAGCGAATGTTGTCTACAGCTCACGCGGTTTGTGGAGCCTGCTGCTCCTCGCAGTGGTGGCCCGCCGCCTGTCGATTTCGGACAGTGTCTTTGATCGTCGTACATTTGTCGTGCGTGTCATAGGATGTATTCTCATCATTGTCGCGGTCGTGTTGGTGCTATTCTGACACTTGGCGCACCAAACGGCCGACGGCCGCGGGCGACCACCAAACCGGCAAGGCACGCTGCATCCAACGACGCAATTCGGCACGCGGGACCTTGGCCGGCGTGATCATGAAGTCCTGCTGTGCCGAGACAAGAGACAATGTGCGCCCACCAAGGAGGAAGGGCAGTAGCGTGGCATAGCGCAAACGACCCGAACGGAGGGCTCCGCAGTAAGATGCGCCTTCAACCAGCCCTTCCCGGGCGCGAGCCTCGGTCTGCGCTACCTGGCCGGCAGGCACATAGACACGACCAAGAGCATCGTCCATTTGGCGGTCGCGAAGGATATTGACCAACTGTAAAGCCTGACCGTAACGGCACGCCCGCACCCGCATCAAATCGGGCGGCGCGGTCGTATAATTTGGCAGCCTGAGACGACAGAGATCGTCCCAGAATTCGCCGACGCTTCCAGCCACCAAGTAAGTGTAGCGCGTCAATTCTTCTTCCGTCAGGGGAAGAGCTCCCGGACCAAAACGCTCCAAGTCGAAAATTTGTCCCGCCAGAATGTGATCCATCACTTGCCCGAGGAGTGCGCGCACCGGTTCGGCACGGGCGAGCAAGCGGGAAGACAGGCGAGGAAGATTGCGGAGCAACTCTCGTTCCGCAGGAACGTATTGTTCTAAGCACCAAGATACGGCCCAGCACTTGCCACTTGGCACAGCGTGGCGCGCGGCTTGCAACCAACTCATCCGCTCGGCCACGGGCACCACGTAGGTATCGGCAATGGTGTCTGTCGCCCGGGCCAGCAGATAGGCCAAAGCGATATCCTCGCGCACCACCTTCGGAAGCAGACGGATCGTTAGGTAAAACGAGCGCGAAGTGCGGCGGAGGATTTCCTTCTCGTTCATAAGTGCGGACCGACGCGGAGCAAGCGGATCCTTTCGCGGGCGGCCGTACCGAGGCCGAGCGTTTCGGCGGAGGTTATCCAATGAATATCCTTGGTCAGCAGCGGCAATCCTCCTTTGCCCCGGAAGCGATCGAGCAACTCAAGTCCCAGGGCATCGAGGGCCACCGGATCGCGCGACGCGTAGATCCCGCCGTACTGCGCCGTGTATTGCGGTCCGGGAAAAGGGCCACCCCCGTACTGCGGGCGCAGGGCATCGAGGATAGTCAGCACGACTTTTCCCCCGATCCGCTCATCGGCATAAATCTCGGGCAGGAATGGATCCCCGAAGTGGGGAGGACGGGCCAAGCGACGCCAATTGTCGAGATTGTCCAAGACCATGCCGGAAAGCGCGCCATTCACCCCGGAAGACAAATGGTCGGTCAAGGCCGGCAAATGAACCACCTTATCGACTGCGCCGAGCACCACGGAAAGATGGCTCTTGCTCGCGGTCTGACCGGCGGAGGGAGACGGATCGAAATCGCGGTCGCCGATGATCAGCTTGCCCATGACCGCGGCCATGACCGTCTGCTTGGAGTCGTAACCGCCCACGCGGTCGGTCGCGACGACGGTGAAGCGGTGCCCGAGGGCGCCGTAGTCCGCGCGTTTGATGTCATCCCACTCGCGGTCCCAGATGATGATGCGCGAGGGCGCGACTCCCGCCGCGACCAGTCCCTCGGCCACCGCGGCAACCACTGCCGGGTGGGTCGAAGAAACCGGGGCGCCGGAAGCGGACACTTTGAGTCCGACGCGGTCCTGCGGCCGCACAAAAACACGCCAGGCGTCGCCGATATTGTCACGGCCGGCGGCCGCCATGACCAAGCTGTCGACCATCCTGCCCACGGCTGAGGCTTCGAACTTTCCGCCGCGGACCTCCCGCGGGTATTCGGCGAGAAAAACCGTACTCGTGGGCGGCAGCGGCGGCGGCAGGACCACTTGCTCCCCGCGGATTGGCGTGGCGGCGGCCAGCAAAAAAACGATAAGGAAAAGAAATTTCACCAGGCGACGACAGCCATTGATCCTTGCGAGATGGCGGCAGCTTCTTCTTCGGTTATCCAACGTTCCTCGTAACCCGGGCCCCACGAGTCGGAGAGTGCGATTTCTCCGGTTTCCGCATTGAAACCCGTGACCAGGCAGACATGACCGTCGCCCGCGCCGCGGGCCAGTTGACGGGCCGCGCGACGCGCCTCCCGCAACGATTCCTTCCATTGCACCCAATCGTCGACCTCGGCCCGCTGGCGCGTGCGCCGGTTGATCAAGTCGTCAACCGACGAAGAGGTGTCGATGGCCCACAAAACCGGAATGCCGGATTCGATCCAAGAAGCAACCGTGCGGCCGGCCGGCCGGCCGGAAACGCTGACCACGCGCCGTCCGTGCCGCTGCGCGGTCTGGCGGACGGCCGCCACCGCGTCGGCCACCGATGTTCCTCCGCCCGGCCCGGTGTTCGCCGCCATGGCCAGCAGATACATATCCGACGGAATGCCGAGATGACGGAGCATCCGTTCCATGGTGGCCGGGACACAAAAGCCCTTCGGTCCTTGGTCGACCATCGGAATATCGCGTATAACAACGTCGCCGTTCGGGCGGCGCTCGACGTGCTCGGCCAGCCGGGCCCGCAATTCTTGGTTCGTCATGCGCTCCGCGCGCGGCCGATCGCCCGCCTCTTCCACGGGGACAATGCGCAGGGCGACGTATTCTTCGCGCACGGAGACCAGTTGCAGGGCATGGCCGTTCCAGTCGCGCCGGCGGCTGCGTTCCTGCATTTTGCCGCCCGCCCCGGTTTCCTCCGCCGCGGCCGGACCAAGCAGATCGCCGAGCACCGCATCGAGCGCTTCGTCATCAGCCGTGATGGCCTTGCCGTAATCGCGGAGGACCTGCGCGGCCGAACGGGGACGTTCACCCGGACCAGTGCGGACGAACTGGCCGACCGAATCCCCTTTGTTGGCAAAAATGAATGCAAGCGTA
>FLOH01000258.1_pt1 | contig 134313 bp, 128 predicted proteins | sample 756751 | NCBI WGS metagenome assembly FLOH01 (sample SAMEA4026879, study PRJEB14308) | marine metagenome | biome: coastal water; material: water | depth 74 m
GGCACTTATACGTGCAGGACGGGTCCTTTGCCGGGCGTGAGCGGCGGCCATCCTGCATAGCCTGATTGCATGCAGACAGTGCAGGCGACGCGTGAGCGGGTGACCCATCTGCTCAGCGCCGACGAGGTCGGTCGTCGCCTCGGCATCGATGTCTCGACGGTCTATCGGATGGCTGGGGATGGTCGCCTGCATGCGATCAAGGTCGGCCGCCAGTGGCGCTTCCCAGAGGACTCCGTGCCTGTCGCCGGTGTGGGTGCTCGGATCGACCCGGCCACCGCTGACGCTGTCGCCGCCGTCGCTGCCGACATCCTCGGAGTCATGGTCCTCGTCGCGGACCTCGATGGTGAGTTGATCACGCATGTCCACAATCCGTGCCAGCGCTACGAGCAGGCAACAAGTGGACAGCCCGGGATCTGCTCTGAGGAGTGGCGAGCGCTTGCCGATCGCCATGACCTCGTCCCGAGATTCCGGCGCGGGGAATTGGGCTACGAGTGCGCTGCTGCATTCGTTCGCTCTGGCGATCGCCTGGTCGGCCTGGTGATTGCCGCGGGCATCGCACCTGCCGAAGAGCCCGCCCCCGACCTCCACGTCCTCACGCGGGCTCAGCGCAGCCTCGTGCTCGATTCCCTGCCGCGCATCGCAGCCGCGGTGGTCGAAAGGAGAACATCATGAAGCGCCTCCTCGTCCTCGGTGCGGGCACCGCGGGCACCATGGCCATCAACAAACTGGGGCCGATACTGCCGGAGTCCGAATGGCAGATCACCGTCGTTGAGCCCAGCGACGTGCACCATTATCAGCCGGGGTATCTCTTCCTGCCCTTCGGTGCGTACACACCGGAGGAGACGATTGAGCCGACGGATCGATTCATTCCCGAGGGCGTCATCCGAGTGCGGGCCGAAGTCGATCGCGTCGACGCGGAAACCAATGTCGTGCATCTGAGCAACGGCGAGACGCTTGCCTACGACTACCTCATCATCGCAACCGGCACGTCGCCACGACCTGATCAGACTCCGGGCATGGATGACGAGGCAGTGTGGCGTAACACGGTGCACGAGTTCTACACCTTCGAGGGCGCTGTGGCGCTACGCGACAAGCTCGAGACGTGGCCCGGTGGGCGCCTTGTCGTTCACGTGACAGAGATGCCGATCAAGTGCCCGGTCGCACCGCTGGAGTTTACGTTCCTGGCGGACGCCTACTTCGCCGAGAAGGGCATGCGCGACCAGGTCGAGATTGTCTACGTCACACCGCTTGAAGGGGCATTCACGAAGCCCGTGGCCTCCAAACTCCTCGGGCACATGCTCGAGAATCGCAAGATTGGGCTGGAGTCCGACTTCATGATCGACCAGGTCGATGGTGAGACTCGGAAGATCGTGTCAATGGACGAGCGCGAGGTGCCGTTCGACCTTCTGGTCACCGTGCCGCTCAACATGGGGGCGGACTTCATCGGTCGCTCCGGACTGGGAGATGACCTCAACTACGTGCCGGTCGACAAGCACACTCTGCTGAGCACGAAGCACGACAACATTTTCGCGATCGGTGCCGCCTCGAATATCCCGGCATCCAAGGCGGGCTCGGTTGCCCACTTCTCCGTCGATCTCTTCCCTGAGAACTTCCTCAACCATGTCCATGGCCGACCGATGACTCGCGCATTCGACGGGCACGCGAATTGCTTCATCGAGTCAGGCCGCGGCAAGGGCATGCTCATCGATTTCAACTACGACACGGAGCCGCTTCCCGGCAAGTACCCGATCCCGGGTATCGGGCCTTTCAGCCTTCTCAAGGAGACCGAGCTCAACCACCTCGGCAAACTCGCGTTCCGCTGGATGTACTGGAATCTCCTGCTTCCGGGCAAGGAGCTCCCCCTCCCCGCCCTCATGTCGATGGCGGGCAAGCAGACCGACGCACTGGAGCGTGTGTGATGACCGTCGCCGATATCGACTACGCGCTCGTGGAGCGCCTGGATCGACTCTCCCTGCAGATGACGGAGATTGCCGAGGAACTCGAGCGCCAGCGCGAGATGCGCGAGATGCTGCTCGGCCTCACTGAGTTGGCCGGTCCCGTCCTTGAGATGGTGACCGCCAGGGCCACCGAACTCGAGCAGAAGGGCTACTTCACGTTCGCGCAGGGTGGCCTCGAGATCGCCGACCGTGTTGTCACATCCTTCGACAAGGATGACATCAGAGCGCTGGGTGACAACGTTGTTCTCATCCTCAACACCGTCAAGGAGATGACTCAGCCGGAGGTCATGAACCTCCTCAGCCGCACTGCACTCGAGGTCCAGGAGTCGGAGGATGCTCCGACCGGCCCGCCGCCCTCGACCTTCGCGCTCCTGCGCCAGATGCGCGACCCCGAGGTCCGCCGGGGCCTTGCGCGTGCCCTCATCGTCCTGCGTTCCCTCGGGAGCCAGGCTCAGCCCGACAGGGTCGGCTTGGCCGACCCGCCGGGCCCGATAACCCCCTCCCCGAAGGAGTAGTGACATGAGCACCACCACGATTGCCGGCCGCGACGTCCACGTGGATGACGAAGGCTTCCTCACCGAGTACGACGAATGGGACGAGACACTCGCCGCTGAACTCGCACAGAACATCGGCGTCGATATGACCGATGAGCACTGGGCCGTCATCCGCTTCCTGCGCGATGACTACAAGGCTCAGGGTGAGACGGCGACCACGCGTCGGGTCGACACCGTCGGAGGCTTCCCCGTCAAGAAGCAGTTCGTCCTCTTCCCCAAGAAGCCCGCCAAGAAGATGGCCTACATCGCCGGGCTGCCCAAGCCGCACGGTTGCGTCTAAGGAGACTGCCATGACCATGACCGAGACAGCGCCGGCGATCATTCCGGACTTCGGTGATGACGAGGTTGATCGCAAGCTCGTCATCATCTGCTCCAAGGGCAATCTGGATATGGCCTACCCGGGCCTCGTCTTGGCCAATGCCGCACTGGGCGAGGGCATCGAGACGCACCTCTTCTTCACGTTTTGGGGTCTGGACATCATCCTCAAGGACCGCATGGACGACCTGCAGTTCACACCCGTCGGCAACACCGCGATGCATCTGCCCGTGGGCGACTCGCGAATCCCGCAGTTCCTCACCGCGTTCCCGGGGATGCAGGGCATGTCAACGAAGATGATGAAGAAGCAGATCGCCGACCTGGGCGTGCCGGAGGTGCCGGATTTCCTCGAGCAGATCGTGGCCGCGGGTGGACACCTGTGGGCGTGCCGCATGTCCGTCGACATGATGAAAGTCACCGAGGGCGATATGTACGACGGCGTCGAGGCCGTGATCAACGCCACGGACTTCATGGAGATCAGCGAGGGCGGTCAACTCCTCTTCATCTAGGTCGCCTCCGCGTCATCGACGCGGTGCTCGCCTGAGGCCCGCGGGCCGCGGGTCGCAGGCGAGCCGATCCTGGCTAGACTGGCCTTTCCGCCGTAGGTGTCCGTCCCGTCGGGGGCGGCCGGTGCGCTGTCCAGGAGCCGATGTGGGCCTCGTCGTGCAGAAGTACGGCGGCTCCAGCGTTGCTGACGCCGAGAGCATTCGGCGGGGCGCCCGACGAAACGGCGAGGCGATCCGAAATAGCGGATCGTGCCGACCGGGAAGTCGCGCAGGCAACGGTGTCGCCGTCGTTGTGTCAGCCATGGGCGACAGCACCGACGAACTCCTCGATCTCGCCGAACAGGTGTCGCCGAGGCCGCCCGCCCGCGAACTCGACATGCTCCTCACCGCGGGAGAGCGAATCTCCATGGCTTTGCTGGCCATGGCGATCACCGATCTTGGTGAGGAAGCGCGGTCCTACACCGGTTCCCAGGCGGGACTCATCACTGACTCCGCGCACGGGGCCGCCCGCATCATCGACGTCACCCCGGGTCGCATCCAGGAGGCCCTCGAGGCCGGTGCCATCCCCATCGTGGCCGGCTTCCAAGGTGTGGCGCAGGACACCAAGGACATCACCACCCTGGGCCGAGGCGGATCCGACACGACGGCCGTGGCCCTTGCCGCCGCGCTGGGCGCGGACGTGTGCGAGATCTACACCGACGTGGACGGCGTCTTCAGCGCCGACCCGCGTGTCGTGCCCAAGGCACGTCAACTTCAGGTAGTGACCTACGAGGAGATGCTCGAGCTCGCTGCCGCCGGCGCCAAGGTCCTGCATCTGCGGTGCGTGGAGTACGCCCGCCGTTTCGATCTGCCCATTCACGTGCGTTCGTCGTTCTCCGACCGTCAAGGCACGCTCGTCCTGTCCGAAGCCGCGATTGCGGCTCGCATCGATGCGGGAGACACCATGGAGCAACCGGTCATCTCCGGCGCCGCCGCCGACCTCAACGATGCCAAGGTCACGGTGGTCGGCGTGCCCGATCGGCCGGGTGAGGCAGCCGCGATCTTCAGCGCGCTAGCCGACGCGGGCATCAATATCGACATGATCGTCCAGAACGTCTCAGCCGCATCGACCGGCCGTACGGATGTCACCTTCACCTGTCCGCAAGGCGTCGTGGGCAAGGCCACGACCGCGCTCGAAGCCGTGCGTGGGCAGATCGGCTTCGAGGACCTCCTCACCGACGAGGAGATCGCCAAGATTTCCCTTGTCGGCGCGGGCATGCGATCCCACCCCGGCGTGTCGGCGACGTTCTTCAAGTCCCTCGCCGACGCGGGGGTCAACGTCGAGATGATCTCCACGTCGGAGATCCGCATCTCCGTCGTCACGCGTGCGGACGCGGCCACGACTGCGGTCCAGGCGCTGCACACCGCATTCGGGCTCGATGCTGACGGCGAGGCCGTCGTGTACGCCGGGACCGGGCGATGAGCCGCGGCGACCTGACCATCGCGGTGGTGGGCGCCACCGGACAGGTGGGTGGCGTGATGCGCCGGCTTCTCGAGGAGCGCGACTTCCCGGTCGGCACGATCCGCTATTTCGCGTCGGCACGCTCCGCGGGTACGACGCTGCCGTGGAAGGGGGAGGAGGTGGTCGTCGAAGACGTCGCGGCCGCCGATCTGAGCGGTATCGATATTGCACTCTTCTCCGCCGGAGGCGCGACATCCAAGGAGTTCGCCCCGCTGTTCGCGGAGGCGGGGGCCACCGTGATCGACAACTCCTCGGCGTGGCGCATGGATCCCGACGTGCCCCTCGTTGTCAGCGAGGTCAATCCGGGTGCGATCGCGGATGCGCGCAGGGGAATCATCGCCAACCCCAACTGCACGACCATGGCGGCGATGCCGGTTCTCATGCCGTTGCACCGGGAGGCTGGGCTCGCGCGCCTAGTCGTGAGCACCTTCCAGGCGGTGTCCGGCAGTGGCCTGGCGGGTGTCGACGAGCTGGACTCCCAGATCCGCGCGGTGATCGACGGTGACGTCACAACACTTACCCACGATGGTTCCTCCGTTGACTTCCCCGAGCCAAAGAAGTACGTGCGCCCCATCGCGTTCGACGTCGTTCCGATCGCCGGCTCGATCGTGGACGACGGCCTTGGGGAGACCGACGAAGAGAAGAAGCTGCGCAACGAAAGTCGCAAGATCCTGGGCATTCCCGACCTGCTCGTCTCGGGCACCTGCGTGCGCGTCCCGGTCTTCACCGGTCACTCCCTGTCGATCAACGCCGAATTCGAGCGACCCATCTCGGCGGAGAGGGCGACGGAGATACTCAGCGGTGCGCCGGGGGTGGAGTTGAGCGATGTGCCGACGCCGCTGCAGGCAGCCGGTGCGGATCCATCCTTCGTCGGGCGGGTCCGCCCGGATGAGGGGGTGCCCGACGGGCGCGGCCTAGCCATGTTCGTGAGCAACGACAACCTGCGCAAGGGCGCGGCGCTCAACGCGGTCCAGATTGCCGAGCTGCTGCTTGAGCGATAGCCCACCCGGTGAGCGAGCCGCCGATCAGTCGCACTCGAAGTGAAGGGCCCGGATCCGAGGGATCCGGGCCCTTCACTTGTGTCGGGGTGGCGGGATTTGAACCCACGACCTCTTCGTCCCGAACGAAGCGCGCTACCAAGCTGCGCCACACCCCGAGGGAGCCGGTGGAGTCTATCCGCCGCCCGTGAGTGTCAGCAGCGTGGCCTCGGGGGGGCAGGCGAAACGGATCGGCGCGTAGGGAGAGGTACCCAGTCCGGCAGAGACGTGCAACCACGTATCGCCCCCATCCCGGGGAGCGGCATCAGCGGGTTGCCCAGCGCGGAGGCGCCTGGTGTGGCGAGACAGTCCCCGGGCTCGTGAACGATCAAGGTCGCAGTTGGTCACCAGGGCACCCACGCCCGGCACCCGCACCTGCCCACCGTGCGTGTGTCCGGCCAGCACGACATCAATTCCGTCAGCGGCCATGGCATCGACGACACGTAGATACGGTGCGTGCGCGACGCCGAGAGAGAGATCGGCAGCATCGGATGGGGAGCCGGCCACGGCGGTGTAGTCGTCACGCTCGATGTGCGGGTCATCGACGCCACGCACGTCGATGAGGCGGCCGTCCGCGATGACCTGCGTCGCAGCATTCGGGAGGTGGTGCCACCCGGACTCCGTCAACCTGTGCACGAGATCGGGCCAGGGGAGTTCGGGCCGATCCGGATGCAGATCTGACGGACCGGTGAAGTAGGTGAAGGGATTGATGGGGCGTGGCGCGTAGTAGTCGTTGCTGCCCAGCACAAAAACGCCGGGGACGTCGAGCATCGGATCCAGGGCAGACATCACCGGATCGACGGCGTCGGCGTGGCTGAGGAAGTCACCCGTCACAACGACGAGATCGGGTCGAAGCTCCGTCAGGGATGCGAGCCAGTCCTGCAGCTTTGTGCGCCGTGGCGTCATGTGGAGATCAGAGAGGTGTAGCACGCGCAGGGGGTGCTGACCGGTCGGCAGTGCCGGGATCGTGACTCGTCGCACACGGAAGGATTCGGCCTCGAGGCGCGCATAGGTCAGTGCACCGGCACAGACAAGGGCTCCCACGCCGAGAGCACGCAGTGCAGCAGAGGTCACGGGGGAAGTGTGTCACCGGGATGGCCGTGGGCGAGGATGGGCCCATGAGTGCACTCAAGGATCAGTTGCAGAGCGATCTCACGGCGGCGATACGGGCCCAGGATGAACTCACGATGGCGACCCTGCGCATGGCGCTGTCGGCCATCACAAATGCGGAAGTATCAGGCAAGCAGGCACGTCAACTCTCCGATGACGAGGTTGTCGTCGTCTTGACGAGTGAGGCAAAGAAGCGCCGCGAGGCGGCGGAGTCCTTCGACGGTGCCGGTGCCACGGATCGGGCCGACCGGGAGCGTGCGGAGCTCGGCGTACTCCAGCGGTATCTGCCTGAGCAGTTAAGCGAGGACGAGATCAAGCAGATCGTGGCCGATGCCGTGGCGGCCGTTGCCGCTGATGGCACGACCGGCCCCGCAGCGATGGGCGCCGTGATGAAGGTGGTCACGCCGCAGACACGGGGTCGCGCCGATGGCGGTCAGGTCGCGGCTCTGGTGAAGGCTGCACTCGGCTAACCCGGCGCGGTCGGTTCCGGGCTTGGCTCGGGGGTGGGCTCAGGACTTGGCTCAGGACTTGGCTCGGGAGTGGGCTCGGGTGTCGGCTGGGGGCTGGGCTGGGGACCGGGACCGGGACCGGGACCGGGCGTGGGCTTCGGCTTCTTGGACTCCTCCGGCTTCGGCTCCTTGGACTCCTCGGGCTCGGGGAGTGCAAAGGGGATGTAGACCGGTGACGGGCCGACACCGCGGACGGGACCGACGCCCCAGTCATTGAAGAGTTCGAAGGGTCGGGGTGCGAGGTTGGCGTGCGCGGCGATCATCGTGTCGCGCCAAATCGGGTTGGGGATCTGCCCACCGGTGACATAGGAGTAGTACGTGCCGTTGATCGTGACGTCGGTCATCGGGTAGGCGAAACCACCGCGCGGATCTCCGACCCAGACGGCGGCAGCTATCTGCGGTGTGAATCCGGCGAACCAGATCGCTGCGTTGTCGTTGGTGCTGCCGGTCTTGCCCGCGGCCGGGCGGTCAGGCAGCGATGCGGCGCTGCCCGTGCGGCCATTGAAGGGACCGTCGATGACGCTGGTGAGCACTCCGGTGACGGCATCGGCCACATTGCGCGGGATGACCTCGCGGCAGCGAGGGTCCGGCACGTCGACCCCGTTGCCGTAGCGATCCTTGATTTCGAGGACCACGCGCGGTGCGCAGTAGACGCCGTGATTGGCGAAGGCGGCGTAGGCACCGGCCATGGACAGGGGAGAGACCTCCATCGTGCCGAGGGAGAAGGTCGGTACGCGTAGGAGTGGATCCCCGGTGGCGAGCCGCACGCCCATCTCCTCAGCGATCTCCGCCTGTCGGCACAGCCCGAAGCGCTCGGCAAGGGTGACGAAGTAGGTGTTGGTCGAGAACGCGGTCGCCTGGAACATGTTGAGCAGGCCCGATGACCCGGAGTTGCGCACGGTGACGGAATCGAAGGCTGTCCCGTCGGTGCAATTGACGAAGTTCTCGAAGGTCTTGGGGTTGGGGGAGTCGATGCCCTCGGTGGGAGAGAAGTCCTGCTCGAGCGCGGCCGCGAGCGTGAAGACCTTGAAGGTCGAGCCGGCCTGCATGCCGATGGTGCCGCCGAACTCCTGGTCGACGTTGTAGTTGTACGTCGTCTTGCCTCGACCCTTGAGGCCCCAGTCGCGGTTTTGCGCCATGGCGATGACATTGCCCGTGCCGGGCTCCACGAGGGTGATCGCCGCAGCGCGCTGGCTGGGATCCTTGGAGGGGATGTACGACGTCACCGACTTCATGGCGGCGCCTTGAATGTCGGGGTCGAGTGTTGTGCGGATGGTCAAGCCGCCGCGGCGGAGGAGCGCCTCTCGCTCGACGAGCGTCTCACCAAAAGCCTGGTCGGCCTTGATCATGCGGATGACGAAGTCACAGAAGTACGGCGCGTAGGACGACGTACAGCCGTTGGGCTGGATGGATGGATCGAGGATGCTCTCGACGGACACTCGGCTGGCCGCACTCGCCTCGATAGGCGTGATGAAACCGGCCTCCGCCATCTCTCCGAGGACGAGATTGCGCCGCTGTTCGGCGAGGTCGGGATTGCGGGTCGGGTCGAAGGCGGTGGGCTGCTGGATGATGCCGGCCAGTGTTGCGCTTTCGATGAGGTCCAAATCTGCGGCTGGCTTTGAGAAGTAGCGCCGGGATGCTGCTTCGACGCCGTATGCGCCGGCCCCGAAGTACACGATATTGAGGTAGCGCTCAAGGATTTGGTCCTTGCTGTAGCGACGCTCGAGGGCCAGCGCGTAGCGAATCTCCCGCAACTTGCGTGACGGAGTGCGTGCGCGCGCAGCCTCCAACTCCTCCTGGTTGCTGGCGCTGGCGATGAGCAGATTTTTGACGTATTGCTGGGTAATGGTCGATCCGCCCTGCTGGCCGGCTGATGATGAGGCGTTGGCCACGATGGCGCGCATGGTGCCGCGCAGGTCAATGCCGGGGTGATCAAGGAAGCGTGCATCCTCCACCGCGACAATGGCTTGACGCATCGTGGGCGCCACTGACGCCAGTGGCACCTCTACGCGATTTTGGTAGTAGATCGTGGCCAGGATGGATCCGTCCGAGGCCAGGATGACCGACCGCTCCGGGAGATCGGGTGCGTCGAGTTGCGACGGCAGTGACTCAAAACTTTCCACCGCGCCCCGGGTCAGCAGCCCGGTGGCAGCGGCAACCGGCAGAATCATCGCGGCGGCCACAGCACCGGCCACGATGGCAACAAGGAAGAAGCCGCCCAGTCGGGCAAGGGCGCCAAGAGGCCGAGGCTCGCTCACACTGCTCCTTGCTGATCAGGGGGTCTGCCCTCAGGGTATGCGAGAGATTGCCGGGAGTCTTGTCTCGCGACGGGGGTCTTACTGGCGCATTTAGCCTATTTAGGCTATACATAGTGGGTCAGTTAGGACCTGTCTGGCCCCAACGGAACACGCGTAACGTCCGGGCCCACCGGTGAAGCCACTGGGACCGAAGGGGTAGTCGTGCCAAGCGGTGCGACGGGAAGGGGTGGAATGACCTGGTCGACGGAGTGGACCGCCCGAGCGGCCTGTCGGACCTCTGATCCCGACGCGCTCTTTGTCCAGGGGGCAGCCCAAAACCGGGCCAAAGTCATCTGCCAAGGATGTCAGGTACGCACAGAATGCCTGGCCGATGCACTCGACAACCGTGTTGAATTCGGTGTCTGGGGGGGCATGACCGAGCGGGAGCGGCGCGCGCTGCTTCGACGTAGATCACAGGTCACCTCCTGGCGCCTCCTCCTGCAGACGGCTCGCGACGAGTACGAACGCGCTGTGGGTTTTGACGCACCCTGCGCCTCCTGACGCATCAGCGAGCGACCGAGTGCATCGTTTGACGAGGTGACAAGGACGCGTGGTCAGGACTCAGCATCGCTGCATGCCAGCAGGGAGCCCACCTCGCGCAACCCGTCCAGATCGTGCACGTCCTCTGCCAGCGCATACACGTCGGTCACTCGGACGCCAGGATGGGCGACCGTGAAGCGTCGCGCTAGGCGTCCCTGCCGCTCCGCGATGCGCATCCGATCCGCATGCAACTGCAGGAGGGCTGCGGTGGCCGGATCCTCTGCGCGGATGCGCTCCGCACCCGCCAGCGCCTGCTCAATAGACAACTCAGGTGCTCGAACCTGCTGCACCCGGTTGAGCACCAAGCCGGCGAGTGGCATGCCATCCTGCTTCAGGCGGTCGACAAAGTAGGACGCCTCCCGCAGCGCGTCGCGCTCGGGAGCGGCAACGACCACGAACGATGTTCCCGGATCTTGCAGGAGTGCGTAGGTGGCCTCGGCACGCTCACGGAAGCCACCGAACATCGTGTCAACGGCACCGACAAAGGCGCCCAGATCAGTGAGCAATTGCGCGCCAAGAATTTTGGTCAGAACGCCCGCGAAAAGACTGAAGCCCGCCCCGAGAATTTTCCCAATGCCGCGTCCTGCCCCCCTCGCCGGCGCGGCGAGGATCTTGATGAAGCGCCCATCAAGGAACGTGCCAAGGCGGTCCGGCGCATCCAAGAAATCGAGGGCAGATCGCGATGGGGGGGTATCAACGATGATGAGATCCCAGGTCCCATCGCGATCGGCCTCGCTGCGCAACTGCCCTAGTTTCTCCATCGCCATGTACTCCTGCGTACCCGCAAACGAAGATGACAGAGCCTGGTAGAAGGGGTTGTCCAGGATCGCCTGGGCCCGCTCTGAATCAGAGTGACCTTCAACGACCTCATCGAAGGTCCGCTTCATGTCGAGCATCATCGCACTGAGTGATCCACCTCCGTCGATGCCGACAACGGGCCGGGGGGTGTTGTCGAGCTCCGTCAGCCCCATGGCCTGAGCGAGGCGTCGGGCTGGGTCGATGGTGAGGACACATACCCGCCGTCCCTGCTCTGCCGCTCGCAGACCAAGGGCCGCCGCTGTGGTGGTCTTGCCGACTCCGCCGGCACCGCAGCAGACGATGATGCGTGTTGCAGGATCGTGAATGAGGGCGTCAATGTCGAGGCGCGGGGGCCCGGGCATCAGGCCATCCCCTGTTCGGTCAACATGTCGGAGAGTTCGTACAGGGCCGCGAGGTCGATTCCTCCGGAAAGGGCTGGGAGTTCATACACGGGGCGACCCAGCGCAGCAATACGCGCACGTTCGACGCGCTCCAACTCAACCCGCGCGACATGGTCCTCTCCGTCGGCGAGGAGGGCCTGAATGAGGGGTGCATTGGGCGTGATACCTGCCTGTGTGAGTGTCGCCGAGACACGACTGGGAGTGAGTGCAGCCAAGTCTGCGACGTCCGGGAGCAGCGGAGGCCGCGTCATGTTGACGACGATGCCGCCCACGGGCAGTGCAGCGTCCTCCAATTCGGCGACGCCGTCAGTGGTCTCCTGGACGGGCATCTCTTCGAGCAGCGTGACGAGATGGACCGCGGTCTTATCTGATCTAAGGACCGCCATGACGCCGTCAGCCTGGTTGCGTATGGGTCCCACCTTCGCGACACCGGCGATCTCGGTGTTGACGTTGAGGAATCGAGTGATCCGGCCCGTGGGTGGTGCATCAAGAACGATGGCGTCGTAGGCGCGGGCATGGTGCTTGTCGCGTCGCCTGACCAGCTCGACAGCCTTCCCGGTGAGGAGGACGTCGCGCAGACCCGGAGCGATCGTGGTGACGAAGTCAACGGCGCCCATGCGGCGAAGCACCCCCCCGGCGCGTCGGAGGTTGTAGAACATCTCGAGATATTCCAGGAGAGCCTCTTCGGGGTCGACCGCGAGTCCCCACACCTCACCACCACCCGGCGTTGATGCCAGGCGCCGTTCCTCGTAGGGCATGGGCGGGGTGTCGAAAAGCTGAGCGAGGCCCTGGCGCCCCTCGACCTCCATCAACATGACGCTGCGACCGCCCCGGGCCAATCCGAGCGCCAAGGCAGCCGCCACGGTCGTCTTGCCGGTGCCGCCCTTGCCCGACACGACGTGCAGGACCACATTGGGCCAGTCACTGGAGGGCACCGACTGAGCCTAGTGCGCGGATGCGGCCAGCGGTGTCGTGCCGGGTGGGCACGAGCAGATGCGGATGAGCACAGGGGCGGGTCGGCGCAGTATGGTCAGGCTATGACCGCATGGGAGTACGCCACGGTGCCTGTCCTCGTCCACGCCACAAAGCAGATCCTTGACAACTGGGGTATCGACGGTTGGGAGTTGGTGCAGGTTGTGCCCGGGCCCAATCCGGAGAACCTGGTGGCCTACTTCAAGCGCGCCAAGGTCCAGTAGTGAGCGTCGCTGATCGTCTCGTGGAGTTGGGGATCGACATCCCGGAGGTTGTCCCCCCCGTGGCGGCATATGTCCCTGCTGTCGTGACGGGACGCTACGTCTACACGTCGGGTCAACTGCCTATGCGTGACGGAGAGATGATTGCCGCGGGACTCGTGGGTGCCGACGTTGCTCCTGACCTAGCCAAAGAGTGCGCCCGTCAATGCGCTATCAATGCCCTCGCCGCGGCTCAGTCAGTGGTCGGCAATCTCAACCGCGTGACCCGCGTCATCAAGGTGGTGGGTTTTGTCGCCAGTGCGGATGGGTTCACCGGCCAACCCGCCGTCATTAACGGTGCCAGTGAGTTGCTCCTCGACGTGTTTGGTGAGGCTGGGCGTCATGCCCGCTCAGCAGTCGGTGTTGCCGCACTTCCCGTGAACGCACCCGTTGAGGTCGAGATCATCTTCGAGGTGGCCGACTGAGCGTTCCCCGCATGCCGCCCGAGGTGAGTGCACGCGCCCGTGCACTGCTCGCGGGTGAGTGGCTGCCTCCCTCCCTGCGGGACGCGACCACCGTCATCCTCCTTCGCGAGCGTGAGACGCTGGAGACCTACCTCATGCGCCGGGCTTCGACCATGGCCTTTGCCGCCGGCATGCACGTCTTTCCCGGAGGTCGTGTCGATGAGGTTGACCTCGCGCAGGACCTGCCCTGGGTGAATCGCACGATTGATGGTGCCCGGATGACGGCCTCGATCGCACTCTCGCGTGGCCTTATCGTGTGCGCCGTCCGTGAACTCTTCGAGGAAACCGGTGTTCTCCTCGCCGTGGATGCCGATGGGAACACCCCCCGTGAGGACTCCGCCTGGGAGAGCGACCGGTTGTCCATCAATGGCTCCAGTGGTGCCCTCGGCCCCATCCTTCGACGCCGTGGCCTGAGGCTTGATCCGCAGTTGCTCCCCCTGTGGACCCACTGGGTCACCCCTGAGGTCGAGTCCCGTCGCTACAACGTGCGCTTTTTTGTCGCGGCGGTCCCCCCGGGCCAGCAGGCACGGGACGTCAGCGGTGAGGCAGATGACGTCCGCTGGATACCGCCCGCGGATGCTCTCGCGGCGTACGGACAGGGGAGCCTGCCCATGCTCCCTCCCACGGTCGCGACACTGGCTGATCTCACGGGTATGCCTGACATCAAGGGTGTGATGGCTGCCGCTGCCCTGCGCGATGTGCGCCCGCTCATGCCACGGCCGCGACTGGATTCGCAGGGAGAGATCGCGTGGGACGTCATCGATGTGCGCGACGGCAGCGTGATGGTCAGTCTCCCCGCGGAGCCGGCTGGTTCGGAGGTGGCAGGCGCATGAGTGGACTGCCCGTGGTGGGGTCCAATGAACCCTGGACCGGTGGGTTGTACAGCGATGGCGTGACCTGCGTGCTGGCACCCAACCCGAGCCCCATGACTCTCGACGGCACCAATACCTGGATCGTGGGTGATCCCACGTCGGGCACGATCGTCATCGATCCCGGCCCTGATCACCGAGGCCACCTTGAGGCCGTCATTGCTGCGGCGGGGGGGCGGATCCGCCACATCCTGCTCACACACGGCCACCCCGATCATGCGGAGGGAGCGCGGTCCCTGCACGACATGACGGGGGCGCCGGTCCGCGCCTTGGACATGCGTCATGTGCTGGGAGGGGAGGGACTTCATGCGGATGATGTCGTGGCCATCGGTGAGGACTCCGTGCACGTCATCGCAACACCGGGTCACACCACCGACTGCCTTAGTTTTTACCTCGCCCGAGACGGTGTCCTCGTCACCGGAGACACCATCCTGGGTCGCGGCACCACGGTCGTGGCCTGGCCTGATGGAGACCTCGGCGACTACCTTGCGTCGCTGGCTGCTCTGCGTGCGCGTGCCAGCACGACGGCGGCCGTGGCCATCCTCCCGGGCCACGGACCTGTCCTGCGAGATCCGGTCCGGGTGATCGACGCCTATCTGGAGCATCGCCACGCCCGATTGGAGCAGGTTCGGCAGGCGTGGATGGGGGGCGCTCGGACACCGGACGAGGTGGTGGACGTGGTTTACACCGACATCCCCGACACGGTGCGCTGGGCGGCACTGCTATCGACCCGAGCGCAGTTGGCTTACCTCGACGTGTCGTCCCAGCAGAGTTAGCGCGCTCGCCGAGCGAGACGCTCCATATCGATCAGGAGGACCTGCCGCTGATCGACCTCCACCCAGCCGCGTTGGGTGAAGTCAGCCAGTGCCTTGTTGACCGTCTCGCGCGAAGCACCGACGAGTTGTGCCAACTCTTCCTGGGTGAGGTCATGGTGCACCAGCACGCCGTCAGGTCCCGGCTGGCCGAACTTGTCGGCAAGGTCCAGGAGCTGCTTGGCCACCCGACCCGGCACATCGGAGAAGACGAGGTCGGCGAGTGCCTCATTGGTACGACGTAGCCGCTGCGCGAGGGCCTGGAGGAGGGACTCGGCGACCTCGGGCCGACCGGTGAGCCAGGGGCGCAGATCGGCGTGGCCGAGACCCACCACCACGGTGTCGGTCACCGCCGTGGCCGTGGCCGTCCGGGGTCCTGGGTCAAAGAGGGAGAGTTCGCCGAAGACCTCACCCGGGCCGAGCACGGCCAGGAGGGACTCGCGACCGTCCGGAGAGGTATGGCCAAGTTTGACCTTCCCGTCCAGGACGACGTACATCCGCTCACCTGCTTCGCCCTCGGCGAAGATGATCCCTCCGCGCTGGACCCGCATTTCGGCCATGGAGGCACGCAGGGCAGCTGCAGCCTCGGCATCGAGTGCCGAGAAGAGCGGTGCCTGCATGAGTGCGTCGTCCACGGATCCTCCTTGCATCCAGTGTGACGTATCGAGACCCCGGGGGCCCGCGCAGGTGGGGCGTGGCGCTCACTGTTTATCCGTTGGTCATCGAAGAGACGTACCCTGGCCGAATGTCCCTCGACGATGCTCGTCGCGCAGCCACGGTGCGGCGTGCACGTCGAATGGATCGGATCCTGGCCACGACCTATCCCGATGCCCGCTGCGAACTTGACTTTGCTTCGCCCCTGGAGCTCCTCGTCGCCACCGTCCTATCAGCCCAGTGCACGGATCAGCGGGTCAACGCTGTGACGCCCGCATTGTTCGCCCGCTATCCCGATGCCGCCGCCTATGCGAGCGCTGACCGTGAAGAGATCGAGGCGTTGATCCAGCCGACCGGTTTCTTCCGGGCCAAGGCTGCCAACCTGCAGGGTCTCGCTCAGGTGCTGTGCGATCGATTCGGCGGCGAGGTGCCCGAGTCCCTTGAGGACTTGATCACCCTCCCCGGGGTGGGACGCAAGACGGCAAACGTCGTCCTGGGCGATGCCTTCGGCGTGCCGGGGGTCACTGTGGATACACATGTCGGTCGCCTCGCTCGTCGCTTTGCGTGGTCTGAGCACAGCGATCCTGAGCGAGTTGAGACCGATCTCATGGGACTCTTCCCACGCAAGGACTGGACACCGTTGTCGCATCGAATGATCTGGCACGGTCGACGTATGTGCCATGCGCGGCGACCCGCGTGCGGCGTGTGTCCCCTTGCCCAGCAGTGCCCATCCTTTGGTGAGGGGCCGACGGACCCGATCGAGGCGCAGCGACTGGTCCGGACGGAGGGACGTCGATGACCTCACGGGATGCGGATGTCGGTTGGAGCGTCCCCGGGGTGCACTTGCCCGCGTGGCTCGCGCCGGTGGCGACGTCTGTCTCGGGTGTACGTGGATCCGACCTCACTCGATTCGTGCCACCTCCCCAGGGTGGACGCCCGGCGGCCGTCCTCATGCTGCTCGGTGAAGGACCGCAGGGTCCCGATCTGCTGTTGATCGAGCGTGCTCACACGATGCGTTCCCACGCGGGACAACCCGCCTTTCCCGGCGGGGCTGTCGAGGTGGCGGACGCAAGCCCAACCGCGGCTGCTCTGCGCGAAGCGCAGGAGGAGACGGGCCTTGAGCCCGGGGGCGTGCAGCCCTTTGCACTGCTGCCCGATCTGTGGGTCCCGGTGAGCGACTTCATCGTGACCCCTGTGCTCGCCTGGTGGCGTGACCCCTCACCCGTGCACGCGGCAGATGCCACCGAGGTGGCCAGTGTGCACCGCGTCCCCATCGCACACCTGGTGGATCCCGAGCGACGCATGCGCGTGCGCCATCCCTCGGGTTACGTCGGACTGGGCTTTGATGTCGCCGGGCTTCGGGTGTGGGGATTCACCGCCGGTCTGATCTCCGGATTGCTCGACATCGCTGGATGGAGCCGGCCGTGGGATGACACCCGCATCGTTGACCTGGACGGTGATGCTGATCCTGGCAGTGTGGGGATCATTCGGTGACGAGGATCCTGGCGTGAACGTCGTCGATGCGGTGGTCATCGCAGCCGCCGTAGTTTTTGCCTGGTCGGGATGGCGGCAGGGTTTCGTGGCGGGCCTTTTTTCCTTCGTCGGCTTCCTTGTCGGCGGCCTGGGTGCAGCACTCCTCCTGCCAGGACTTATCGAAGGTCTTGACCTCCCGGGTGTGGCGGGTGCGGTGGGTCTCGCGATGGGGATCCTCGTGGCTGCCCTGGTGGGGCAGACCCTGTCATCGCTCGTCGGTCGACGACTCCGATCTGGACTCAACGTGCGAGGACTTCAGGTCGCTGACAGCGCTGCGGGAGCCGCACTCAATCTCGCTGCGCTCGGTGTCGTGCTCTGGATTGTCGCGACGGCGGTCGGTCTCGTGCCTGCTCTGCCGGTGGCTCGTGAGGTGCGCTCATCCTTGGTGCTGCGCACGATTGACAGTGCGGTCCCGGATGCAGCCCGTGATGTGCTGTCGGGACTGCGCGATGCCGTTGATGCATCCGGTCTGCCACGGGTCTTCTCTGGATTTGGGCAGTACGCCGGACCCGAGGTGCCGCCTCCCAATGATGAGTTGCTCCGTGATCCGGCTGTCCGTGCGGCATGGCCCTCCCTGACCAAGGTCACGACGGTGGCCTGTGACGCTGTCGTCACCGGGTCGGGCTTCGTCTACGCGCCAGATCGGGTGCTCACCAATGCGCATGTGGTCGCCGGATCCAGCGCGCCAACGATCCGTATCCCAGGCGATCCCAACGTGTATGACGCCACGATTGTCGCTATTGATCCGCGTATCGACCTGGCAGTGCTTCGTGTCGACGGATTGCCGGCTCCGCCCCTGCGTTTTGCCAGCCGCACAGCCGAGACGGGTGACGGGGCTGTGGTCGCAGGCTTCCCCGGTGGCGGTGACCTGGTCGCGACGTCCGCCCGCATCCGAGCGCGTGTCGATGCACGAGGTGAAGACATCTATGGCCGCTCGGGCGTGGTGCGCGATGTCTACTCGTTCCGGGGGACCGTGGTGCCGGGCAATTCGGGAGGACCGCTCCTCGCGCCCAGCGGTCGGGTCTACGGCATTGTCTTTGCCGCGGGCCTCGGCGAGCCGGAAGCCGGCTATGCGATCACGGCCCAGCAGGCAGCGGCCATCTCCGCGGAGGGCGTGCGGGCCGTCGAACCGACTAACTCAGGAGCATGTCGATGAGTGCGCGCACATCATCGCTGAGCGGATCGGCGTACGCCGTGATGGTGACGCGAGCGCGCTCGGATAGGCGCCGGTGTCCCTCCTCATTGCCTCGGGCCGCGTGTGTCAGACCAGCCGCTGCTTGAGCCAAGCCCTGCCAGAGGGGTCGTTCATGGGCCGGACAGCAGCGCCAACGCATCTCAAGCACCTCATGGGCGTGAAAGGGCAGTCCCCGGTCGAGATAGGCGCGGGCTTCGGCGATGGCCTGTCCCGCTGAGATCTCGGCGCGTTGCTCAACGCCGGGGAAGCCTTCGCCATCCCAGGGGAGTGGCCGACCGAGCCGGTCGCGTGGTCGCTCAGGCACCGTAGGGTCCGCGGGGACCCGCCAGCCAGGCCAGGACGACGGCGTCGAACTGTTCCGGTGCCTCCTCCTGCGGGAAGTGCCCGACGTCGTCGAGAACGCAGAATTCGTAGGAGTCCGGGACCCAATCACCGGATCCCTCAGCACTGCGCAGCAGGACGGAGGGGTCCTGCGCCCCATGAATGTGTAGGACGGGAATGTCGATGGGCGTGTCCATCCGACTCGCATAGCGGACCCCATCGGTGCGGACGAGCGAGCGCAGTGCCCAGCGGTGGTATTCGACGGCGCAGTGGGCTGTGGGCCACAGGGCGAACGCGGACCGATAGACCAGGGCAGTCTCGTCATCTGGCCACCCGGGTGTCGCGGACCAGTCGCGCAGGATCTCGCCCACGCGCGCACAGTCGTCCTCCTGCAGGAACTTCTCGGGCAGGAAGGGCCACTGGAACCCCACGGCGTAGAGCGCCTGCTTGCGCTGAATCGCATCGCGGATCACCGCCCGCCGGAAGCGGCGAGGATGGGGCATGGAGACCGGGACGATGCCGTCGACCACGTCGGGGTCCAGCACGGCCATGCTCCAGGCAATGAGGCCACCCCAACCCTGACCGATGACGACGGCGGAGGGCTCGCCGAGGCTGCGGATGACTGCGGCAACATCGCGGGACAGGGTCATCGGGTCATAGCCGTGCGGGGTGTGGTCGGATCCGCCGTAGCCGCGCAGGTCCATCGCTACGACGTGGTAGCCCGCATCAGCGAAAGTGCGAAGTTGATGCCGCCACGCCCACCAGAAGGTGGGGAAGCCGTGCAGGAAGACGATCAGCGGACCCTCGCCAGCCTCCACGATGTGGAAGCGGGCACCGTTGGCGAAGACCTCGCGATGTTTCCACGGGCCCGGTGCCTGGATGACGCTGTCGGACTCGAGGAGCACGGAGCGTCAGCGCTCAGGCAGTGCGGGTGACTCGTTGCCGTCGACGGCGCCCTGGAGTGCCGACTTTGTCTTCTCAATCTCCGCGACGGTGCGTTCCGGACCCTTGATCTGGGCTGCGGCCTTCTTGCCGAAGAGCCCGAGGACGACCGCGATAAGAAAGAGCACGAGGGTGACGATCCCGAAGCCGGCCCACACCGGCAACCAGATGGCGATGACGTAGGCGAGTGTGACGAGCAGGAATAGGCCGCCAACTCCGGCCATGGATAGGGCGCCGACGATGAAGATGCTGGTCTTGCCAGCCGCCCGCCCGGACTGCTGCAACTCAAGCTTGGCCAAGGCCACCTGGGCCTTGATGAGGCGTTGAAGGTCCGTGACAGCCGCGGCGATCAGGGCCTTGATGGGGGCATCCCCACCGGGGGTCAGGTCCGTCATCTCACGTCTCCTTAACTAACAGTCCTGAGGAAGGCTAGTGGGTCGCCCGGCCGTCCGTGTCGCCTTCCCCATCGCCAGTGGCCTGGTAGACGTCAGGGATGCCGTCCATATTGGCGTCCGCCTCCTCGACGACGGCCTGCTGGCGGTAGTGGCGATTGCGAGTGACCAAGACGACGGAGGCCAGGAGCGCGGCGCCCACCGAGGCCGTGAAGACGGCCACCTTCGCGGCGTCGAGCAGAGCGGAATCGCCGGTGTAGGCCAATTCGGTGATGAGGAGCGCGACGGTGAAGCCGATTCCGGCAAGGAGTCCGATGGCGAGGATGTCGCGCCAGCCGATTGCCGGATTCAGGGTCGCCCTCGTGAAGCGAGCGACAATCCAGGCCGTGCCGACGATCCCGATGGGTTTGCCGACGATGAGCCCGATGAGTATCCCGATGGCGACGGGATTCATGAGTGGCTCGATGAGACCGGATGAACGTAGGTCCACACCGGCGGCGAAGAAGGCAAAGAGTGGGACACACAGTCCAGCGCTGAGGGGAAGCAGCATGCGCAGGAGGCGGTCGACGGGTGACTCGGCCTCACCAGGGTCGGTCGTTGCTCGGGTAAGTAGCGCGAGAGCGACCCCGGCAACGGTCGCATGGACACCGCTCTCGTGCATGGCCCACCAGATGATGAGGACGAGAGGGACGTAGATGAGCGGGCTACGCACACGTCTGCGCTGAAGTAACCAGTAGAGAGCGAGCAAAACGACCGCGAGGAGGAAGTAGGCGAGGGAAAATCCCTTGGAGTAAAAGATGGCGATGATCGTGATCGCGCCTAGGTCGTCGACGACCGCCAGGGTGAGCAGGAAGGCACGGAGTGCGACGGGCAGCCTGCGACCCACGACCGCGAGGACAGCGAGAGCAAAGGCAATGTCGGTCGCCATCGGGATGGCCCAGCCCTTGAGTGCGCCAGCCTCATCAGATTGAGCCACGATGATGACAAAGATGATGGCCGGCACCGCCATGCCCCCAAGAGCGGCGGCAATGGGGACCGCTGCCTGCGCTGGCTTCGAGAGCGTGCCATGGACGAACTCATGCTTGAGTTCAAGTCCGGCGACAAAGAAGAAGACGGCGAGGAGACCGTCGGCGGCCCATGTCGCCAGACTCAGGTTGAGCCCCAGAGCCTCGGGGCCGACCGTGATGGCACCGAGGTCGAAGTAGGCATCCCCCCAGGGGGAGTTGGCCCAGATGAGGGCGATGACGGCGGCGATCAGCAGGAGGACCCCGCCGATGGTCTCGCCGCGCAGTGCGCGCAGGAGCCAGACGCGCTCGGACAGGCTCGGTCGCTCGAAGATCTCGTGCGTGGTCACGGTGGCTCCTCGGATCCATGGCAGGTGTCATCGACACGCCGACCAGGCTTCCCGGCACACCAGAGGGGAGTCTATCGGGTCGGATTAGTCCTCGCCCGTGCTGCTTTCCAGTCCGGTGGCGATGAGTTGCATGACCTGGGGATCAGCGAGGGTCGTGACATCGCCCAGGGAGCGGTGTTCGGCAACATCCCTCAGGAGGCGCCTCATGATCTTGCCTGATCGCGTCTTGGGTAGCTCGTTGACGATCATGATCTGTCGAGGCTTGGCGATCGGTCCGATCTCATGGGCCACGTGATTGCGCAGAGTGGTGATGAATTCGGTGCCGTCCGATCCTTCATCGACCCCACCTCGCAGGATGACAAAGGCGACGATCCCCTGACCGGTGACGTCGTCAGCAGCACCGACGACGGCAGCCTCCGCCACGCTCGGATGGGACACCAGGGCGGACTCAACCTCCGTGGTGGAAATGCGGTGACCGGAGACATTCATGACGTCGTCGACTCGCCCGAGGAGCCAGATGGCGCCATCAAAGTCGAGCTTGGCTCCGTCACCGGCGAAGTAGTACTGAGGCCAGCGTGACCAGTACGTCTCCACGTAGCGTTCGTTGTCCCCCCAGATGCCCCGCAGCATCGCGGGCCACGGCTCGGTGAGCACGAGATAGCCACCGTGGCCGAACTCAACCGGATGGCCCTCATCATCGACGACGGCTGCACCGATGCCGGGAAGGGGGCCCATCGCGGAGCCGGGCTTCGTCGCGGTGATCCCGGGCAGCGGGCTAATCATGATGGCGCCCGTCTCTGTCTGCCACCACGTGTCCACGATGGGGCATCTGTCGTCTCCGATGACGTCGCGGTACCACATCCACGCCTCAGGGTTGATGGGCTCGCCGACGCTGCCGAGCAGGCGCAGTGACGACAGGTCGTGCTGCTGCGGAAACTCCGTGCCCCACTTCATGAAGGTGCGGATCGCTGTCGGAGCGGTGTAGAAGATGGTGACGCCGTACTTCGCCACAATCTCCCAGAAGCGCCCCTTGTGTGGCGTATCCGGGGTGCCCTCGTAGATCACCTGGGTGACGCGATTGGAGAGCGGTCCGTAGACGATGTAACTGTGCCCGGTGACCCACCCGACGTCCGCCGTGCACCAGTAAATATCGGTATCAGGTTTGAGATCAAAGACATTCCAGTGTGTTGAGGACACCTGCGTGAGGTAGCCCCCACTGGTGTGCAGGATCCCCTTGGGCTGCCCGGTCGTGCCTGAGGTGTAGAGGATGAAGAGCGGATGCTCACTGTCAAAGGACTCCGGCGTGTGCTGATCCGATTGGCGCTCGACAATGTCATGCCACCAGACATCACGCCCCGCCTGCATTGTCACGTCAGCACCCGTCCGTCGTACGACGAGGACATGCGTGACGCTGGGGGCCTGCTCAAGTGCTTCGTCAACAGCGGGCTTGAGGGCCATGGCGGACCCGCGGCGAAATTGCCCGTCGGAGGTGATGACCACTGTGGCCTCGGCGTCATTGATGCGAGAGCGCAGCGCTTCGGCGGAAAAACCAGCAAAAACAACGGAGTGTGGGGCGCCGATCCGGGCGCAGGCGAGCATCGCCACGACGGCCTCGGGAATCATCGGCAGGTAGATCGCCACTCGGTCACCAGCAACGACGCCCAACTCAGTGAGTGCATGGGCTGCCTGGCTCACCTCACGTTGGAGATCGGCGTACGTCAGGTCACGTGTGTCGCCGGGCTCGCCCTCGAAGTGCACAGCGATCTGATCACCGAAGCCCGCCTCGACATGGCGATCGACACAGTTGTAGGACACGTTGAGTCGACCATCCACGAACCACCGGGCGAAGGGAGCGTTGGACCAGTCAAGAACCTCGGTCCAGGGCGAGTCCCAGTCCAGCCGCTGAGCCTGGGTCGCCCAGAAGGCCAGGCGATCCTCGTCGGCCTCCTGATAGATCGAGGGTTGGGCGTTGGCCGCAGCTGCACCTTCGAGACTGGGAGGGAATGTGCGGTCCTCCCGCAAGAGATTTTCTAGTGCCTCGTCGTCCGACACGGCTCCTCCTCGACTACGTCAGGCGCATCGCCTCGATCCATGGGGTGTGACTTCCGCCACGGTAGCCGCCCTAGCGTGACTCCGGGGCCGCTTCAGGCGCGTCCTAGGGAGCCAGAGGGGCGGCCCATGCGTCAGGATGGGTGAGGCGGGCTTCCCCCCGCTCCCGTTCCCGTGGAGGTGGACGTGCGTCCCCGCGTACTCGTGCCCTTGCTCCTTGCGCTCGCTGCTGCCCTCGGACTCGTCGTTGGGGCGGTACTCCCGGGTGGTACGCCGACGCCTACCGCGGATGGGGTCACCTCATCGCCATCGGCGACAGGTGAGCCGACTGCCTCCGAGGATTCCTCGGTGCAGCCCACGGATGGTGCCTCCTCGCCGGCCGCCATCGGTGATGTCATCGGTGACGGCGGAGGAGTCTCTGCCGTCAACATGCCTCAGCCGGAGTGGCCCGTGACGAAGCTCGCTCCCGGTGACAAACCGCCGCAGTTCGTCACAATTTCATTCGACGGTTCCTGCAGCACTGACATCATGCGGCACTACCTCGACACGGCTGAGCAAGCGGATGCGTACTTCACATTCTTCATCTCTGGGCTGTGCATGCTGCCCGAGGACAATCGATTCGTTTACGAGACTCCGGGCCGCGAAGCGGGCTCCAGCGCCATTGGCTTCGCCAGCGATTCACAGGAGATTGTGCAGCGCATCGCCAACTACACAGAGGCCTATGAGCGCGGGCACGAGATCGGGACCCACTTCCTCGGACACTGGTGTGAGCCCAATGACGGAGCGGTTAACTCGTGGGACACGGCTGACTGGCAGAACGAATTCGCGCAAGACATCGGCATGATGAACAACTGGGCAGCAAACAGCAGCGTGACGAGCCCCACGCCTTTGCCCTTCAATCACAGCGTGATTCTGGGTGCCCGCACCCCGTGCCTGGAGGGGCAGCGCGATGTGATGTATCCGGTGTTCGTCGAGAATGGCTTCACCTACGACGCCTCCAACCCCGGGATGCTTCAGTGGCCGATCAAGAATGACTACGGACTGTGGGACTTCCCTCTCCAGACGATGAAGGTGGTCGGCTACGACCGATCCAACCTGTCGATGGACTACAACTTCCTATGCGCCCAAAACGACTGCGAGCAGCAGGCCGAGCCCGCGACATGTGACCGGATCGAGCAGTCGACGTACGACTCGCTGATGGCGGTGACCGACGCGCTGTACAACGGCAATCGTGCGCCCTTCTTCTTTGGCAACCACTTCAACACCTGGGTGTGCGGTGCCTATCAGCGGGCCATCACCCGATATGTCGCTGACGCGGCGGCGATGTATCCCGATCTGCAATTCGTCAGCAATGCGCAACTTGTCACCTGGCTTGAGGCGCAGGATCCCGCTGTCCTCAAGCAACTTGTGGCGCAGGGGGTGCAGTCCTACTGAGCGATCTGCTGCGGCCCCTCGGTGCACTCCCCGGCGTTGAAGCAGCGTGTGTGGCCTCGCGATCCGAAGTCGACGCGCTTCTGTGGGACCGCGCGGTGCGGGCTCGAGCCACGGAGTTGGCTGCCGCATCAGTCATGCATGGAGCTCGGGATTCGGCCGCACTCGAGGGCGCCGAGGTCACGCTGGACGCACTGCAGGGTGGACTCGATGACTCACCCCTGGGTCGGGCGGTCTCCGCATCCCTGGCCATAACCTCAGCCGTCCCGGCGCAGGTGGAGACGTGGAAGAAGGCCCCCCTCCAGGTGCTGGCCTATCTGCATGGAATCGCCGCGCACGGATTTGAAGAAGATGGTGGCCTCGGCCGACCCCGCTCGGCGGATGACGTCATTGACCCCCTGCATATTGGTCCGCCACCATCGCCGAGCGAAGTGTCGAATCGACTCGTGGCACTCGCGGAAGTCCTGACGCGTCCGACAGAGGCTCCCGCGATCGTCGTGGCGGCCATCGCACACGGTGAGTTGCTCGCGCTGCGGCCCTTCCGCTGGGGATCTGGGCTCATCGCACGCGCGTCATTGCGTCTGGTCCTTGCGTCGCGTGGAGTGGATCCTGACCTGCTGTCCTGCCCGGAGTCCGGCATGGTGTCACTTGGCCGCACGTCATACGTCGCCGCGGTGCGCGGATATCAGTCGGGTGAGCCCGAAGGTGTTGCCGAGTGGCTCCGTTGGAACGCCACGGTCATCGGATTTGGGGCCTCTGCGGAAGCCCCGCATCGCTAGTCCTCCGACGCGGGTGTGCGCAGGGGGGTGAGTGGCACCATCGGAGGGTATGAGTCGGTGAGGGGGATCGTCACGATCCACGGGTACGCCGTACCGCCTCGAATCACAAAGACCTGCAGGGTGGCCTCCATCGCCCGGGCGACACCCGGGGTCTGCGTGAGCAGCCACAGCAGCGGGATGCGTTGGCCATCGCGACGGTCAGTGGATCCCAGACCCCTCAGGCCGGGACTGTCCAGGGGTGTCAGGACGAGTCGATCCGCGTCAGCCCGCATGTCGACGAGCAGGCTGATGGTCTCCAGCGGCGGCTCTCCGCCCAGGCGGGCGGCCACCACTGCGATATCGGGGCGCGCTCCGGCGTCGCCGCACAGCTGTGCAAGTGCGGTGGTGATGGTCGCACTCGCGACCGGTGTAGGCGGCACCGGACCGCCGTCCTCGGTCCTCAGCACGGTGAACTCAACGCCTTGGCGTGTCACGTCGACAGCCTCGCCCGGGTTGGCCGGTGAAATCCAGGGCGTGCAGTCCACGGGGGCGATCGCCACGTCGATGTCGGCGAAGCCTCCGGCGGGAATCGTGACCGGTGATATCGGTGCGATGTACGGCGTGGTCGATGCAGGATCATCCGCGTCCACTGTGGCGGCGGTGATGGTCACGGCCTGCGTCGGATCTCCGCCGACCCGAGCCGTCAGGATCACACCGGGCAGTGCTGCCCCTGCCGGTGTTGCCAGGGCACCCAGGGGTGGCATGGCGGTGACGGTGATCGCACGGGGGCCCACGATGGTGAACGCGGTGATGCCGAGTGCCGATGATGTGGGGGCACGCTGTGCCCAGAATGTGGCACCGACGGCGATCAGGCTGAGGGCCAGAGCGATCGCCGCCGCGATGGACAGCGGTCGCGCCCATCGCGGCATTCCACCCTCAACTCCAACATCGAGGATCTCGTGAGATTGGGGTGAGGACACCACCGCAGGCTAGGTCGACTTAGCCGTGTGCGTCCAACGGATGGCAAATGCCTTGACCACCAGGGCGATGGTGACCGCGGCTACCACCGCGAGCATCGTGAATCCGATCCGATCTTCCGCGACTCGCGCAGCGTCCACCCCTCGGGCGTTGAGGAGGATGGCACCCGGTGTCAACGCGGCCACGTACTCCCAGTACGGACGATGCAGGACGTAGCGGAGGGTGAGCGCGATGAAGATGGCGAAGCCTCCCGCGATGAGAGCAGGGGTGCCCTGCATCCCCAGCATGATCAGCACGAGGGCGATAGCCCCACCCATCAGCGTCCCGGCCAATCTCTGCAGGGACCGCACGAGGGTGTCGTGCGGGCTGGGCTGCAGCACGATGATGAGGGTGAGAAGGAGCCAGGCTCCCTCGTGGAAGCGGGCCCAGGTCAACAAACCCCAGGCTGCCGCGCCGACAAGCACGCCCATGAGTGCCGCATAGGTGAGGGTCGTGTGCCAGCCGATCGGGTGGGGGCTGATGTGCGGCAGGGATGATCCGATGAGCAGATGGGTGGCGGCTGTCGCCCAGAGGCCACCTGCGATGAGCGCACAGCCCACGAGGAGGGCGACGGTGGTGGAAGACGCTCCCGCAACTGTCGGCGGAGCCACGAGGATAAAACTGATGAATATGGGCACCGTGAGCACGGGGTTGTGTAGTCCGCGTCGTGCCATGAGCGCCGCACCAAAGGTGAGTAGTCCAAAAAAGATTGCGCCCGGAATCGGATATGGGTTCAGCAGAGCCGCCAGGGTGCCACCCACTCCGGCTGCCACGGATAGGGCGACGCTGAGCTTGAGACCGTAGAAGGCCGCGATGAAGGCGATGATGCCGCCGTACGCAAACGGAGCGGCCAGGGATCCTCGACCGATCATCTCTAGGAAGAGCGGGATGACCATAAGAGCACTAACGAGCAGCCCTATCAGCAGGATGCGCTGACCCCTCGTGGCCGAAGCCATCACGCCGTACGTCGATGCCGGGCGTACCAGGCGATCCCCAAAGCAACGGCGCTGACGGCAGCGGCAGCGCCCGCAGCGACGGCCGCCTGGCGCTTCTCTATCGGCAGTCGTGTGCGCAGGGAGACCGGCTTGGCGAAGTCAAGCACCGGCCAATCGCGTTCCGCGGCGATGCGGCGCAGGTCAGCATCAGGATTGACAGCCGTGGGATGCCCGACGACATTGAGCATCGGTAGGTCGGTGATGGAGTCCGTGTAGGCGTAGGACGACGTCAGGTCGTATCCGCGTTCGGCCGCCAGCTCACGCATAGCCTGCGCCTTGCCTTCGCCGTATGCGTAGAAAAGAATCTCGCCGGTGTAGCGACCGTCTTCGATCCCGAGTTGGCTGCCCACCGCGATATCGACACCGAGCCGCTCACCGATCGGCTCAACAACCTCGGTTCCCGACGAGGAGATGATGACGACGTCACGGCCGGAGGCACGATGTTCCTCGATCAGTGCGACGGCCTCGTCGTAAATCGCCGGATCGATGATCACATCTATGGTCTCGGCCACGATGTCTCGCACCTTTGCCACATCCCAGCCCGTGACGAGATCCGACATATACCGACGCATTGTTTCCATCTGGTCGTGGTCAGCCCCGGATGCCAGGAAGATAAACTGTGCGTATGCGCTGCGCACCACGTCACTGCGGCTGATGAGACCTCCGCGGTAAAAGGGTCGAGCAAAGGCCAGGGCACTCGACGTCGCGAGAATCGTCTTGTCGAGGTCAAAGAACGCTGCAGAGCGCGTCACAGGCCCACGGTACCGCCGCTATCCACAGGGGCGGAGCCCCCCGTGCATCCACAGGCGGTGGTGTCTCGTCAGATTGCGGGTCCGAGGTGGCGACTCTGGCGTCATGAATCCTTCGCGCTCCAGCGATTCCGCCCCGGTCTCCACGTCCCTCTCTCGGCCCCTGCTGCTCACGGGCGATCCGCTGCTGCTCGACGATGTGGTCCGGCTCGGGGCGGCAGCCGGGGTGGACATCAGCGTTCGCGATACCCCCGCGGTGTCCGCCTGGTCGAGTGCCCCCCTCGTGCTCGTCGGCTCGGACGTGCTCGACGCGACGGTTGCTCGAGCCCTGCCTCGCCGTGATGGAGTCGTCGTCGTACGTCGTCGTGATCGGGGGTCCAACGGCGACGCTTCGATCGACACCTGGCGCGGGGCGGTGTCCCTCGGGGCTGAGCATGTTGTTGAGGTCCCTGATGGTGACCGGTGGATGGTGGACCGATTGGCGGAGTTAGCCGATGCTCCGGCGATGGGTGGCCCGGTGATTTCCTGTGTATCCGGTGTCGGAGGAGCGGGTGCCTCCACCGTGGCGGGACTCCTCGCCCGCGAGTCCCGGGGTCTCCTGGTGGACATCGACCCGTACGGCGCTGCCGTGCCCGTCGACGCCGGGGTGAGATGGCCCGATCTGTCGGCAACCCGAGGGCGAATCCCGGTGGCAAGCCTTCGAAGTGCCCTGCCCACCGTTCACGGGACCCATGTCCTCACCGGCACTCCAGAGTCCCGCTTCACCATCCCCATCGACGCTCTTGTCGCCGTGTTGGACGCGGGCGCCCGCGGGTTTGCCTGCACCCTGGTCGACACCCCGCGCTGTGACTCTGATGCGACTCGGGCTGCATGGGCGCGAAGTGACCTGGTGATCGTCGTGATCGGCCCCGATCCCCACAGTGTTGCTCGAGTGCCCGCGCTCCTTGAGGGCATCCGGGAGGTCTGCACTCAGGTGGGAGTCGTGGCCCGCTTAGGCCCGCGTGACCCAGGCATATGGTGCGCGGCTGAGGCGGACGACTGGAATTCCTCGTTGATCGGAACGCTCCGTCATGAGCGCGCTTTGACGCGTGGCGACCATCTGTTTCACACCCCCCGCAGCACGGCGCGCTCCTCAGCGCGCGCTCTGCTCGCCGCGGCCGCACCGGGTGTCGTCCGATCAGGCGGAGGTGTGCGGTGACCGCACTGGTAGAGCGGGTGCGCCGCCGTCTCGTCGATGAAGGAGTCACGCGCGTGCCGGACTCCGCGCGTGTCGCCGCAGCGCTGAGGGACGAGGGACTTCTTCTGGGAGATGAAGCCCTGCTGAGTCTCGTGGGTTCCCTTCGGGACGAGTTGGGCGGGCTCGGTCCACTTCAGTCCCTCCTGCTCGACCCTGCTGTGACCGACGTTCTCGTCAACGGGCCGGACGAGGTGTGGATCGACCGGGGGGATGGACTGGAGTTGGCAGATGTGCGCTTCGACGGCAGCGCCTCCGTCCTACGGCTTGCCCAGCGACTCGCCACCATGGCCGGGCGACGTCTGGACGAAGCCGCGCCGTTCGTGGATGCCAGGTTGGCAGATGGCACCCGACTCCACGCTGTCATCCCGCCCATCGCCGCGTCCTGCAGCCTCATCTCGCTCCGCATCCCCAGTCACCGTGGCTTCCGGCTGGATGACGTGGTTGCTGCAGGCACGATCGACGAGCATGGGGCTGAGTGGTTGCGCGCCATCGTGTCCGCCCGATTGGCGTTCCTCGTCAGTGGTGGCACCGGCTCAGGCAAGACGACACTGCTGTCGACCCTTCTCGAGGTGGTCGATCCTGTCCATCGCATCCTGATCGTGGAGGATTCAGCCGAGCTGCGACCCCTGCATCCTCACGTGGTGCGATTGGAGGCTCGGCCGGCCAATCTGGAGGGTGTCGGCGTCGTGACCCTGCGTGATCTCGTGCGCCAAGCCCTGCGCATGAGACCTGACCGAGTGGTTGTGGGTGAGGTACGCGGGGCCGAGGTTGTCGATCTCCTCGCGTCGATGAACACCGGCCATGAAGGCGGCTGTGGCACCGTGCACGCCAATTCACCGGCAGACGTGCCCGCGCGTCTCGAGGCGCTTGGGCTCATGGCCGGGCTTCCCCGCGATGCCGTGCACGCACTCATCGCAGCGGGCGTGCAATGCCTGATCCATCTCGATCGTGCCCCCCGACGTGTGAGTGAGATCCATGCCCTCACGACCATCTCCGGCCGAGCATCCACCGAGCCAGCCCTGGTCCTGCGGGACGGCCGGCTCCGCGAGGCGGCAGGGATCGACACGTTGGCGGCACAACTTCAGGCCGCAGGCGTGGCTGTTCCCCCATGACACTCATCCTGGCGGCTCTCCTGGCCGCGGCATCCGCCTGGCTTGTGATGCGCCCCGCGCGGCGATCATCACGCTCAACTTCGGTAGCCCACCCGGTCGCGGATCGGATACGGCGTCGCCTAGCGACCCATCGACAGGCACCTCGATGGCGCGCAGCAACCCGGGAGGCACTTGCTGAGATCGTCGCTGACCTACGCGCGGGACAGCCGGTCACGCGTGCGGCAGAGCGAGCCTTCGCGACCGATTCAGGGGAGATTGCCCCGCGGACGCTGGCATCGATCCGGTGGGGAGGTGACGTCGTTGCTGCCCTGCGCGAAGATTCGCGAGCCGTCGGCCGGCCACTTCTGGCGGGAGCGGCAGCCTGCTGGAGTGTCGCGGAGGCGAGTGGTGCGGGGCTTGCCGATGCGCTTGACCGCATCGTTCAACAGGACCGCAAGGCAGAGGAGGTACGTCGACAACTCGGAGCGCATCTGGCTGCACCGCGGGCGACCGCACGCATGCTGGCCGTGCTTCCCCTCCTCGGGATCGCACTGGGCTTTGCCATCGGGGGCGATCCCCTCGGTTGGCTGCTGGGGACGCCACTGGGTTGGGGTTGTCTTGCCGTGGGTGTGGGACTCACCGCCATCGGGCTCGCCTGGACCAGTCACATCGCGACGCGCACCGAGCGTCTGCTGTGACCGCCGTTGCGATGCTGGCAGCAGCCGGGGCTGCCTGGTTTGCCGTTCGGCCACCCCGCCGCAGGGTGCGGCCACACACGCGCACCCTGCCCCGGTCGGTCTCGGTCCGCTTGGCCTGCGCCGTGACCGGAGCAGTCGTGGCGATTGCCTGGGGTGGATGGATCGGGGTCCTGGTGGGTGTCGCTGTCGCGCTCGGCACCCCCGTGCTGATGACACGTCTCGAATCGCGTGCTGATCGCGCCAGGCGCGAGGCGATGGCGCGTCAAGCACCGTCGTGCAGTGACCTCCTGGCGGCCTGCCTGTCCGCTGGTGCATCCCCGGCCGCGGCGGCACGGGCAGTGGCGGATGCCCTCGGTGATCCGATCGCCGTGCCGCTGCGGCGCCTGATCAGTGCCCACGACCTCGGAGCCGATCCCTTGACCGCGTGGTCAGGTCTCGCGACAGAGCCCATCATGCGTCCGATCGCGCGGGCAGCCGTGCGATCGGCAGAGACCGGCGCACCCCTGGCCCAACTGCTCGGTGCGCTGGCCGACGATCAGCGTGACGAGGGCCGTGCTCGCGCTGAGGCCGCTGCGCGATCAGCGGGTGTCCGATCCGTTGCTCCACTCGCCGCGTGCTTCCTGCCTGCCTTCCTGCTCGTTGGCGTTGTGCCGATCGTTGCCAGTCTGGCGCTCCCCCTCGTGACCTAGGGACCGATCGAGCCGCGATGAGTTCGACCCTGGACAGCGACTCAAGTGTGGCGGCGTGCGCGCGATATCACCACGACGCCCACGATGGATAGCACGAAGACACCGGCACCGATGGCCAGGGCCATCACGGCAAAACTTCCCACGCGATCGACGGGATCCAAGACACTGACCACGGTGGGGGCCGGTGAGGCTGTGGGAGACGGCAACGTCGCGGTGGGACTCGGGGTCGCGGTGGGACTCGGGGTGACGGTGGGACTCGGGGTCGCGGTGGGACTCGGGGTCGCGGCCACGTCCACCGGCACGAGGAGGAGTCGGTCGTCACCCTCGCTCGCGATGATGAGCGCGCTGCCGTCGGTCGTCCACGTCATCGCTTCGCCCTGCACCTGCGCGGGCAGCGGCATGCGATCAATGAGGTCACCCGGTGGCAGCCCCGCGTAGATGCGCACCTCCGTGTAGTCGCGCACCGCGTAGCCACCTCCGGGTCTCATCGCAGCGTCGGTGACCAGTCCCTCCTCGACTCCGACGGACACCGCTCGCGCGGTGCCATCCGCGGGCAGTGGATGCGGAAGATGCCACACCGTCCCGGAGGTCAGACCCTTGCCGATCATCCACAGGCGGTCACCATCAGCAAGAAGTGCCTCCGCATCCTCCGGTGGTTCACGTCGGATGCGGTACGTCGTAGCCCGCACATCGGCGTCGCGGAGTTCGACGGGTTCGGGGATGTTATGGATTTCTACATAACGCCGCTCACCTGTGTTGTCACCGATGTCACCCCACCACAGCACCGGAGTTCCGTCGCTCGCCGTGCCTGCCGCGAGCGCCTCGGGATCTCGCACAGAGATCCCGCGGATCGTCAGGGTGGCGAGCACGTCACAGGTCTGCGTGTCTATGGCGTAGAGCAGGGCTCCCCCGCCTGAGTCGTTGTGGGCCCAGACGACATCATCATGGATGGCCGACGCGGCAAGGCCGCTGATCTCCGGCAGCACCGAGGCATCAAATCGACACAGTTCGACACTCTCGGCGCGAGCCGGACTCGCACTCAGCGCCATCACCACAAAGGCCAATGCGACTGTGACAACGCCCCCCATCACTCGCTTCACTGCGCCAGCCTATGGAGGGCGCTCATCCCCAACGACGCGCACGCCGACTCCTCCACATCCGCACGCCTGAGTCTGGCTCTGCAGGCCTGATCAAGCGCACGGTGACCGCGCAGCTCACCGGGTTGCACGCACCGGCCGTCTTGCCGGTCACGGTCTGGAGGCAACATGACCAGCAATTCCCTCACCCACGTCCGCATCACCCATCAGGCACGTCGGCGCTCAGCACTCGTGCGCCTCGCGACGCGGCTGCGTCGCGAGGACGCGGGGATGACCACCGTTGAGTACGCCGTTGGCACCGTCGCAGCGGCCGGCTTCGGCGGCCTACTCATCAAGTTGCTCATGAGTGATGAGGCGCGCAATCTCCTGTGGAGTCTGATCGCGCGCGCGATCTCGGCGCTCTTCGGCTGATGGCCCCGCACCAGGATTCCCGGTCCACACCCTCGTCGGATCGCGGAAGCGTGATCGTCGAGACGGCCCTGGTCATCCCGGTGCTGCTCGCCGTGACCGTGCTGCTGGTCTGGGTGGCCTCCCTGGGTGCGACGTACGTGCGCATCCTGGATGTCGCCCAGACCGCAGCACGACAGGCCGCCAGGGGAGCGGTCCAGCCAGCGGTGCCCCGTGGTGTTGAGCTGAGCATGGGTGAGAGGGATGGACTCATCCATGCGGTGGCGAGTGAAGAGGTCGCACCGCCCATGGCTGCCTGGGTGGGGTGGAGCGTCACCGTCCGGGCTGAAGCACATGCGCTTCCCGAATGGCAGTCACCGCAGGAGGTGGACTGGTGATCGTGATGTCGTGGCGAGGCGACGCAGGCGTCGGCACGGTGCTCGGTCTTGTCCTCGCCAGTGTCCTGCTGGGGGCGGGGGCTGTCATTCACGCGCTCGTCTCCGTGTCAGTCACACATCAGCGAGCCGCGGTCGCCGCAGACCTTGCCGCTATCGCTGCCATGACACACGACTGCGCTGGTGCCGAGCGAGTCGCTCGCGCTCAGGGTGCCATCTCCTTTGCCTGTGACGTTTCCGGTGGTGATGCGGTCGTCACGGTGGCCATCCCGGCACCCGGCATTCTCACTCGATTGGCGACATGGGCGGGCCAGGAGCCTCCCGTCATTGCCAGTAGTTCACGTGCCGGTCATTCGGGCGGGTGACGGATCAGGGAGCGTGCTCCAAGATGATGTCGAGGAGCCGGACGGCGCCGGCTTTGTTGAGGGGCTCGTTGCCGTTGCCGCACTTGGGGGATTGGACACACGCGGGGCACCCTGAGTCGCACCGGCAGGTGTTGATTAAGTCCCGCGTTGCTCTCCACCACCGTGCAGCGACCTCAAAGCCGCGATCGGCGAAGCCCGCACCGCCCGGATGACCGTCATAGACGACCACCGTGCACCGTTGAGTGTCGGGATGCAGGGGTGTGGAGACCCCTCCGATGTCCCAGCGATCACAGGTCGCAATCAGGGGCATGAGCCCGATGGCCGCGTGCTCGGCGGCGTGAGCGGCACCGGCGATATCGATGGGATCGATGAGGTGAGCTGCAGCGACCTGCGCGTCACTCGCCGTCCACCACACCCCGCGGGTGCGCAACGTCCGCTCGGGCATCTCAAGAACCTCGCGCCCAAGCACCTCGCCCGTCGTTGCACGGCGGCGGACAAAACCCACCACCTGCGATGTCACCTCAACCTCACCCAGGGCGAGGTGTGTGTCCCCCCACGTGGTCGTCTCGTCAATGCTGAGGATGCGATAGTCGGCGATCTCCTCCGCGGTTGTGGTGTAGTCCACACCGTCGACGCGGACAAGGGCCACCGCCTCGTCTAGATCCAGCATGGTGACGACGTGGCTGATGCCCTGATGCAGGTAGACGGCCCCGGCATGTGCCGTCGCGGGAGCGCGTGATGCCTCGACGGTGCCGAGGAGCCGGCCTGTCTCCTCCTCCACCAGGCGCACCGGTGAGCCGGACTCACCGCGCAGGTCGACACCCGCAGTCGCGGACTGCTTATGGGTCCAGTAGTAGCCCGCGCGCCGCCGCCGGAGCACTCCCTCCTCAGCCAAAACCGCCAGGCGATCCGGGGCGGTCTCGCCGAACCAGGTGCGGGCGTCCTCATCCGTGAGGGGATGTTCCGCCGCCGCCGCTGCAAGGTGTGGACCCAGCACATGTGGATTTGCGGGATCCAGGACCACCGCTTCGATGGGTTCGTCGAACACCACCTCGGGATGCTCCAGAACATACCGATCGAGGGGATCCTCGCGGGCGACGAATACTGCTGTCGCCTCGTCGTCACCTCGCCCTGCGCGCCCCCACTGCTGCCACAGCGAGGAGCGTGTGCCGGGCCAGCCGGCGACCACCACGGCATCAAGACCGCTGATGTCGATACCGAGTTCGAGGGCATTCGTCGTTGAGACACCCAGCAGCCGGCCCGACCGCAGACCTGACTCGAGGGCCCGACGTTCCTCCGCAAGATAGCCGCCCCGGTATGTCGCGATAGAGGAGGCGAGATCGGGGTGGACGTCGTGGAGTGCGTCGCGGGCACGCTGCGCGACCACCTCGGCCCCGCGTCGTGATCGGACGAAGGCGAGCGTGCGCTGTCCATCCGCGACGAAGTCCGCGAGGAGGTCGGCCGTCTCGACCAGGGCCGAACGACGTGGCGTCGGCTCGGCTGAATCGTGGGGAGAGGCTCCCATGGCCTCCCGGGGCCCCCACAGGACCGCGGTGACAGCTGCGTGAGCCGAGGCGTCATCCGTCACCGCCGTGACGGGTGAACCAATGAGCCGCGCCGCGGTGGCCTCCGGTGCCGCCATGGTGGCGGACGCGCAGATAACGATCGGCGTGCTGCCGTGCACGGCGGCGAGGCGCCGCAGGCGCCGGATGACCATGGCGACGTGGGATCCAAAGACACCCCGGTAGTGGTGAGCTTCATCAATCAGGATGAAGTCAAGATGTCGCAAGACGCGGGCCCATGAGGTCGCGCGGGGGAGCAGAGAGCGATGCACCAGATCAGGATTCGTCAGGATGACGTTGGCATGGGCGCGAACCCATGCTCGCTCGTCGTTCGGTGTGTCTCCGTCGTACGTCGCTGCCCTGATGCCCGGTACCGCGAGATCACTCAGTGATGTGGCCTGGTCGTGTGCGAGCGCTTTGGTGGGGGATAGATAGACGGTGACCGCACGGTCGTCCTGGAGGATCGCATTAAGGCTCGGCAGCCACATGGCCAAAGACTTGCCCGATGCCGTGCCCGTGGAGATGACCACGTGCTCACCGCGGGCACTCGCTTCGGCCACCAGAGCCTGGTGCTCCCACGGAGCTGAGATGCCCCGCGAGCTGAGGTGCTCGATCAGGGTGGCGGAGGTGCCGCTGGGCCAGTCGGCCGTGCGGCCGGTCCTCGCGGGAAGCCGCCGGACGACCCGGGCGCTCGACGCGTGGGGTCGCAGAGGGTGAGGGAGGCCCTCTCGTGGATCCGCCATGGTGAGCCCATCCTTGCCGGTCCGAGCGGCGCTGCCCGAGGGGCCCGGGCGGGCCTGTCTTTGCCTCTGCGTAAGATTCCGCGCAGTTTCGGTCCGTTACACCGGATGTTCCTGATCGGGGGCGTCTCGTGAGCGGCAACGTTGAGACGCGTACACCCAGGGAGACTCATGACCACCGCTGCCGCCGCGATTGAACTGACCGGAAATAGCTTCCTCACGGTCGTCGTCGTTGCCGTCATTGCCGTCCTCGCCCTCCTCGTGGCCCTGCTCCTGGTGCGCGAGGTGCTGTCGGCGGGTGAGGGCACCCCGCGCATGCAGGAGATCGCCGGAGCGATCCAGGAGGGTGCCGCGGCGTATCTGAACCGGCAGTTCAAGACCCTGGCCATCTTCGGGGTGATTGTCTTCTTCGTTCTCTTCCTCCTGCCGGCGGAGACGATGAATGAGCGGGTGGGCCGGTCGATCTTCTTCCTCGTGGGAGCGGTGTTCTCCGGCATCACCGGCTACATGGGTATGTGGCTTGCGGTGCGAGGCAACGTGCGGGTGGCCGCGGCCGCGAATGATTCCGGTGAGCAAAAGGCCATGCGCATCGCCTTCCGCACCGGTGGTGTCGCGGGTATGTTCACCGTCGGCCTCGGTCTGCTGGGTGCCGCGATCGTTGTACTCGTATACCAGGGTGAGGCCCCCAAGGTCCTCGAGGGCTTCGGCTTTGGTGCCGCCCTCCTCGCCATGTTCATGCGCGTGGGTGGTGGAATCTTCACCAAGGCCGCGGATGTTGGCGCCGATCTCGTCGGCAAGGTTGAGCAGGGCATCCCCGAGGATGATCCACGCAATGCCGCAACCATCGCTGACAACGTGGGCGACAACGTGGGCGACTGCGCCGGCATGGCCGCGGACCTCTTTGAGTCCTACGCCGTCACGCTCGTTGCCGCGCTCATCCTGGGCAAGGCTGCCTTCGGTGAGTTGGGACTCGTGTTGCCCCTCGTCATCCCCGCCATCGGCGTGGTGACGGCGGTCATCGGCATCTTCGCGGTGTCCCCGCGCGCGAGCGATCGATCAGGGATGAGCGCGATCAACCGCGGCTTCTTCATATCCGCGGCGATATCCGCGGTGCTGGTCATCGCCGCGATCTTCGTCTTCGTCCCCGCATCCTGGAATGAGATCACCTCACTCGGCGGACTTGCAGCCGAGACCCTCGGTGAGGGTGACCCGATCGATCCGCGCTGGTACGTCATTGGCTCGGTCTTCATCGGGATCATTCTCGCGGCGGTGATTCAGCAATTGACGGCGTACTTCACCGAGACCAACCGTCGTCCGGTGGACGATGTGGCCAAGAGTGCGCTGACCGGTCCCGCGACGGTCATCCTCTCCGGTATCTCCCTGGGCCTGGAGTCGGCGGTCTACTCCGCGCTGCTGATCGGAGCCGTTGTGTACGCCGCCTATCTCCTCGGCGGTGGCGTGGTCATCCTCGGATTGTTTGCCATCGCCCTCGCGGGCACCGGGCTGCTGACCACCGTCGGTGTCATCGTCTCGATGGACACCTTCGGCCCCGTTTCTGACAACGCCCAGGGCATCGCGGAAATGTCGGGCGATGTGACCGAAGAGGGTGCCGCGGTGCTGACGCGCCTCGATGCGGTCGGCAACTCCACCAAGGCCATTACCAAGGGCATCGCCATTGCGACCGCCGTGCTTGCCGCGACGGCACTCTTCGGCGCATTCCGCGACGCCGTTGTCGGTGCCACGGCCGATGCGGGTGAGGCAGCGGGTGAGTCCATCCGCAGCCTCGCTGATCTGCTGCAGTACTCCGGTGTCCTCGACGTTGCCAACCCGTCCAATCTGGTCGGTCTCATCATTGGGGCGTCGGTTGTCTTCTTCTTCTCCGGTCTCGCCATCAGCGCGGTGTCACGTGCTGCTGGCGCGGTTATCTTCGAGGTGCGCCGGCAGTTCCGTGAGCACCCGGGGATCATGGAGGGCACCGAAAAGCCCGAGTACGCCAAGGTCGTCGATATCGTGACCCGCGACTCCCTGCGCGAACTCATCACTCCAGGCCTGCTCGCAGTGCTCGCACCCGTCGCGGTCGGCTTCGGCCTTGGAGTCGGCGCCCTCGGTGCCTATCTCGCCGGCACGATCGCGACCGGCGTACTCATGGCGGTCTTCCTCTCCAACTCCGGTGGAGCATGGGACAACGCCAAGAAGTACGTCGAGGACGGACACTTCGGGGGCAAGGGCTCCGAAGCACACTCGGCCACCGTCATTGGCGACACCGTCGGGGATCCCTTCAAGGACACCGCCGGTCCGGCCATCAACCCGCTCATCAAGGTGATGAATCTCGTCGCCCTCCTGATCGCCCCGGCGGTGGTGGCCCTGTCGATCGGCGAGGGCGCCAACACCGCGCTGCGCTGGGCGATCGCGCTCGGTGCGGTGCTCATCATTGTGATCTCCGTGGTCATCTCCAAGCGCCGGCCCATTGCGGTCGGCGAGGAGCAGATCAACGCCCCATCCGCCCAGTAGTCCCGCGGAGCGGAACACACCACTGGGCCTCACCCCCTTAGGGGGTGGGACCCGTGGGTTGTGCCGTCGCATTTGACAGCGGCACCCCCGGGCTGTGCAGACTCCCGGACGGTTGCCTAACCGACGGCGCGCAGAACAGGAGTGATTGTGGCTGGTGAGCGTGTGCTCGTGATTGTGGAGTCCCCGGCGAAGGCCAAGACCATCGCGGGCTACCTCAACCGCAGCGACGGTCGTAGTTTTGACGTCGAGGCATCCGTGGGGCATGTCCGGGATTTGGCGAGCAAGGCGTCGGAGCTCCCGGAGGGCCTGCGCAAGGAGCCGTGGTCCAAGTACGCCGTGAACACCGACGATGGATTCATCCCCTATTACGTCGTCCACGCCTCAAAGCGGCAGCGCATCAGCGAACTCAAGAAGAAGTTGGCCGGTGCCTCTGAACTTTTGCTCGCCACGGACGAGGACCGCGAGGGTGAGGCCATCGCCTGGCACCTTCTGGAGGTCTTGAAACCCAAGGTGCCTGTGCGTCGAATGGTCTTCCATGAGATCACCGAACACGCGATCACGGACGCGCTGACTCAGACCCGCGACCTGGATATGAAACTCGTCGATGCCCAGGAGACACGTCGCATCGTCGACCGCCTCTACGGGTATCCCGTGTCTGAGGTGCTGTGGAAGAAGATCGGGCGCGAGGCGAGATCTGCCGGGCGCGTGCAGTCCGTCGCTGTCCGCCTGGTGGTGGACCGGGAGCGTGAGCGCATTGCCTTCGTCTCAGCCTCCTATTGGGACGTCTCGGCGACCTTCGATCCCGGATCCTTCGCGGCACGCCTTGTGTCGGTCAATGGGCAGCGGCTCGCGACGGGCCGTGACTTTGATGAGTCCGGACAACTCACCGGACGAGACGCAGCCCCGCTTGATGAGGCTGCGGCGCGCTCACTTGTCCTCGCCCTCGAGGGTGTCGACTACACGGTGCGTTCCGTGGTGGAGAAGCCAGGCAAGCGCAGCCCCAAGGCTCCGTTCATGACATCGACCCTGCAGCAGGAGGGGTCCCGCCGTTTTCGGTGGAATGCCCAGCGCACCATGCGGGTGGCCCAGGGTCTGTATGAGCGTGGCTACATCACCTACATGCGTACCGACTCCACAACGTTGTCCGAGCAGGCCGTGACGGCCGCTCGATCTCAGGCGGCACAGCTGTATGGCAATGATCATGTGGCCGATGCCCCGCGTCGCTACGACCGCAAGGTCAAGAATGCCCAGGAGGCTCACGAGGCGATCCGTCCCTCAGGCGATGTCTTTCGCACCCCCGGTGAGGTGCAGCGCGAATTAAGTGCGGATGAGTTCGCGCTCTATGACCTCATCTGGAAGCGCACACTCGCCTCGCAGATGGCTGATGCGCGCGTAGCGACGACGACCGTGACCCTGGGAACGATGACGTCTGATGGGCGTGATGTGGAGTTCACCGCCTCGGGCACCGTCACGCTTTTTGCCGGATTCAAGGCGGCGTACGAGGACACGCGCGAGGAGGAGACTGATGAGGAGTCCGAGCGCGTCCTCCCCATCCTGCGCGAAGGTCAGACCGTCACGGCGCGCGACATGGAAGCGGATGGACACTCCACCAACCCACCGGCTCGCTTCACTGAGGCGTCACTCACGGCCAAGTTGGAGGATCTGGGCATCGGTAGGCCCTCCACCTATGCGTCCATCATGGGCACGATCGTTGATCGTGGGTATGTCTGGAAGAAGGGCTCCGCGCTGGTCCCCTCCTTCCTCGCCTTTGCAGTGATCAGGCTTCTTGAGGAGCACTTCACCGATCTCGTGGACTATCGCTTCACCGCGCGCATGGAGGAGTATCTCGATGCAATCGCCAACGGCGAGTCGGCACGCAACGACCAACTCGAGACATTTTGGCGGGGGGGCGAGACCGACACGGGTGCCTTCCGTGGAGTGCTGGATCTGACCTCGGATCTCGGTGCCATTGACGCGCGCATGCTCTCCACATTCCCCATCATCGGCTCGGATGCGTCAGTGCGCGTTGGTCGCTACGGCGCCTTCGTCGAGCGGGGCGAGGAGCGCGCATCCATTCCCGAGGATCTTGCACCGGATGAGCTGACGGCCGACAAGGCCGAGGAGTTGCTCGCTGCACCCTCGGGTGAACGTGAGCTCGGTCTGGACCCCGAGACCGGGTTGGACATCATCGCGAGGTCCGGGCGATACGGCCCCTACGTGTCGGAGGTGCTGCCGGAAGATTCCCCCAAGTCGGCCAAGCCGCGCACGGGTTCGCTGCTGAAGTCCATGTCGCTTGACACCGTGACGTTGGATGACGCCCTGCGGCTGCTGGCTCTGCCGCGCGTCGTGGGTGTCGATCCGGCCGACGGACTCCAGATCACCGCGCAGAACGGTCGCTACGGTGCCTATCTGCTGAAGGAGAAGGATTCGCGGTCGCTGCCGACCGAGGAGTCCATCTTTGAGGTCACCCTGGAGGAGGCGCTGGCGCTCTATGCCCAGCCCAAGCAGCGCCGGGGCGCCGCATCTGCTCCTCCGCTGAAGGAACTCGGTGATGATCCGGTGTCAGGGAGGCCGGTGGTGCTCAAGGAGGGTCGATTCGGCCCGTACGTCACCGACGGTGAGATCAATGCCTCACTTCGGCGCGACGACAATCCCGACACGATCGATGCTGCCCGTGCCTATGAGTTGATCGCGGACCGCCGGGCGTTGGGGCCGCCCAAGCGCAAGGTGGCCAAGAAGACCGCCAAGAAGGCCCCGGCAAAAAAGGCTGCGGCTAAGAAGGCTGCCGCAAAGAAGACTGCCGCAAAGAAGGCCCCGGCTAAGAAGGCCCCGGCACTCACGACAGCCGCACTGATGGCGAACGCCCCGGCACAGCCCGCCGACGCGTAGGCTTTCCCGCGTGGATACCTCGGCCTTCATCGTCTTCGAGGGGGGTGAGGGCGCGGGCAAGTCCACGCAGTCCGGTGCCCTTGCGGACTACCTTCACGCCCGCGGTCATGCGGTTGTGCGCACGCGTGAGCCCGGTGGGACGCCGGCTGCGGAGGCCATCCGGGCCGTGTTGCTCGATACGGCCAATGCCGGACTCGATGATCGCGCGGAGGCGCTCCTGTTTGCCGCGGCGCGTGGGGACCACGCCGCGCGGGTGATCCGCCCGGCACTCGCCCGTGGTGACATCGTGGTGTGTGATCGATTCATGGATTCCTCCATCGCCTACCAGGGCGTCGCACGTGGTCTTGGCATCGACCGTGTTCGCGACCTGAGTCTCTGGGCGACCGGTGGCCTGCAACCCGCATTGACGATCGTGCTCGACGTTGATCCAGACCTGGGTCTGGCTCGTGTTGTTGGACCCGATCGACTTGAGGCTGAGCCTGCCGAGTGGCATGCGCGCGTGCGACAGGCCTTCCTCGACATCGCTGCGACAGACCCGGATCGCTATCTCGTGCTCGATGCTTCCCGACCTGCCGAGGACCTCGCGGTCGAGATCGCCATGGCTGTCGGAGCACTGCTGGGAGACGATTCGCTGTGACGTCAGCCTGGGACGCTCTCATCGGCCAGGACAATGTCGTCGCGGAGTTGGCACATGCGGTGGCGGATCCTGCCGCGATGACCCACGCGTGGCTCATCACGGGACCTCCCGGATCCGGACGCTCGACCGCGGCAGTGGCCTTTGCCGCGGCCCTGCAGTGCCCGGATCAGGGCTGCGGTGTGTGCTCCATCTGCAGTGCGGCCCTCGCGGGGAGCCATCCCGACGTAGACCTGGTGGTCTCTGAGACGCTGAGTTACGGAGTGGATGACGCGCGTGATCTCATCCTGCGAGCCGCTGTGGTCCCGGCTGATGCCCCCTGGCACATCGTGGTGATCGAGGACGCGGATCGCCTCACCGAATCCGCGGTCAACGTCTTGCTCAAGGTGCTCGAGGAGCCACCACTCCATCTTGTCTGGCTCCTGTGCGCCCCCAGTCCCGAGGATGTCCTCCCCACCATCAGGTCGCGTACGCGCGGAGTGCACCTGCGGACCCCGTCCACCGCCGAGGTGGCGCAGGCCTTGAGTGCCAGGCACGGCGTCGATGCCGCCATGGCGGCGTTCGCTGCGCGCTCATCCCAGGGCCACATCGGCCGTGCGCGGGCTCTGGCGACCGATGCAGAGGCGCGCCGCCGCCGCCAGGAGGTGCTGCGCCTCCCAGCATCGCTGCGGGACCTCAGCTCATGCTTCGCAGCGGCTGAGGAGTTGCTCGCCATGGCGACCGAGGATGCGTCGAGCCTCACCAACGGTCTGGATATGACCGAGGAGGAGTCCCTCATGCGCGCCTACGGTGCCGGTGCCGAAGGGGTCACCAAGACGCGCATGGACAAAATCGCGAAGGCCGCGCTGAAGGACCTGCGCAAGGTCCAGGCCAGTCGTCGCAAGCGAGCCGTGCGCGATCAACTCGATCGCGCTCTGGTGGACCTCCTGACCTACTTCCGCGATGTCCTGGTGTTGCAGATGGGTGCCGAGGTGGCACTCGTCAACGATGAGATGCGCACCCAACTCCTGCAGGAGGCCTCCATGAGCTCCCCATCGGAGACGGGACGCAGGCTCGATGCTATTGAGCGATGCCGGCTTGCGGTGCAGGCCAACGGGAGTCTCCCGCTGGTGCTGGAGTCCATGCTCGTCGAGGTCAAGGACCCGCTGGTGCGCGTGCGCTAGGCCCCCGATGCGCGTTGCAGACCGTGTGTGTAGGCCACGAGTCCCTCCAGTGCGGGAGTGAGCACCTCGTCGGTGCTGCGCGCAATGTCGGGAGCGGCCAGCATCGTGGCGGATGCGGTGATCAGGCGCTCGTACGTCGTACATCCCGTGGCGAGTCGCTCACGGACTTCCACGGATGCTGTCGTGGCCGCTGCCTCCGCTGGTGTGCCCGGCATCTCGCGGCGGATGCCGTGCAGGATGACGAGGCGTCCACGAGGGCGTGCAACTGCGGTGCGGCTTCCAGGTCAGCCTGGCGGAGTTCTGCGGCCGCTCCCGGATGCAGGCGGTCAATAGCGGGAATCACCTGGCTGAGTTGCATGCGCAGTGACGTCAATCGCCGTGCCTGCTCCGACCCAATGGCATCAGCGGGGACGATGGCCGGCGGGGGAGGTGGTACGTCGACTCGCGGTGCCGGGGGCAGTTGCGCACGCCGCCTGCGCGCGGTGAGCGCGGTGACACCGCCGGCTGCTGCGGCGACGACCCACATCCAGGCTGGCCCGTAGACACCCGCTTGAGCCGTGGTGCTCTCGACGACGATGTCGAGGACGCCCAGGGTGCCGGCCACTCCGACGACCACGGTGCCCCCGGTCACCTCATTGCTGAGGCGGCGCTGCAATCGCTGGTGGCGGCGAAGCGCTCGGCGCTGCTCCGCGAGGGCCCGATCGTGCTCGGCCTGCAGCGCCCGAGCCTGGGCGGTGGGTCGCAGTGCACGCGCCTGACGCCAGGCATCAACCACATCAAGCCCGCGACTGATACCCGCCTGCACGACTCGGGCGAATTGCTCGCCGTCAGGTGAACGTGCCATGCCCCCACGGTACGCCGCCCCGGGTCCGCGTGGCATCCGCGCGGTTGCCGACCGTAACCTCGCGGGGTGAGCAGGGTGGATATCGGGCGCGCAGTGATCGGGGGCCTGATGGCCACGATGGCTCTTGTGGCGTGCTCCCCGTCCCCTCCCGTGGACGGGGTCTCATCGGCATCCTCGCCACCCCCCGCGGATCTCGCCACCTTCTACACCCAGGTGCTCACGTGGTCACCGTGCGAGGACGCGGAGTGCGCCACCCTGTCGGTCCCGGTGGATTACGCCCGCCCGGAGGATGGGTCCATCGACCTGGCGGTCGTGCGTCGCCCGGCGGCGGGTGCCGCCCAGGGCACGCTTGTCGTCAACCCCGGTGGCCCCGGGGCCAGCGGCACCGCCTACGCCCGTGCTGCGGACCGCGTGCTCGGCATGCCCGTGGTCAACGCCTTTGATGTCGTGGGTTTTGATCCCCGAGGCGTGGGGGGATCAGCCCCGGTGCGCTGCGCCTCCCCAGGAGATCTTGATGAGCTCATCGATGCCGATGCGACTCCTGACACCCCGGACGAGATCGACGAGATCCGGCGGGTGAGTGCGTTGATCGACTGCGTGGCACCGGTGGAGGGACTCCTGGACAATCTGTCGACGGCTGATTCCGCGCGTGACCTCGATGTGCTGCGCGCCGCGTTAGGCCAATCGCGGTTGGACTATCTCGGAGTGTCCTACGGCACGCACCTCGGGGCGACGTACGCCGCGCTCTTCCCCGATCGTGTGGGCCACTTTGTCCTGGATGGGCCGTTGCCCTCGGGCCTCGATGCCGAGCAGGTGACCCTCGGTCAAGCCCTGGGCTTCGAAAACTCCCTGCGCCGCTTCCTTGAGGATTGCCGGCGGGTGGGGGACTGCCCCCTGGGTGATGATGCGGACACGTCGGTGGGGTTGGATCGGTTGCGGGAGTTGTTGGAGGCACTCGATGCCAGGCCAGCGCCAACGGCTGATCCGGATCGGCCCCTCACCGAGGGAGCGGCGACGTACGCCATCCTCCTCTCGCTCTACCGGGTGAGTGACCGCCCGCTCCTGCGAGATGCGCTGGCCTCACTGGTCGCCGGAGATGGCACACCGCTGCAGCGACTGCTGGATGAGCGCATCGGGCGCGGACCCGACGGTGTCTATCGCGACAATGCCATGGATGCCTTCTATGCCATCACGTGCAGTGATCGCGCGGTGGCGACGGACGTGCCGGCGCAGGTGGAGCGGCTGGCTTCTGCTGCTCCGATCCTGGGTGAGTATCTCGGCTGGGGCAACCTCCCCTGCGAGGCTGCCGGCATCGTGGCGGCGCGGACCACCCCTCCTCCCGCAGGTGCGAGCGGTCCGGCTCCGCCCATGCTCGTGATTGCCACGACACATGATCCGGCTACGCCGTACACGTGGGTGGAGACCTTCCTCGCTGAGATTGGCAGCGGCGTACTCCTCGTGCGGGATGGGGACGGTCACACGGGATACCGCGAGGGTTCCGACTGCATCGATGAGGCGGTCGATGCCTTCCTGCTCGACGGTGTGCTCCCCGCACCCGGCACGACCTGCGTGTGACTTACGCTGCGAGCATGCGCAAGCCTCCGGTGGAAGCACCGCCCATTGACGTTCGCTCCGACACGGTCACCCATCCGACAGCGGCGATGCGCGCCGCGATGGCAGACGCTCCCGTGGGAGACGACGTCTTTGGGGATGATCCGACGGTGGCGGCCCTGGAGGAGCGTGCCGCCGACCTCCTGGGCAAGGAATCAGCGCTCTTCGTTGCGTCCGGCACCATGGGCAATCTGGTCAGCATCATGGCTCAGGTGCCGCGGGGAGGAGAGATCATCGCCCCGGCCGAGTCGCATGTCTTCAACGATGAGGCGGCCAACTACGCCGTCGTGGCTGGCGCGGGGATGCGGCCCATCCGCGAGCACCCCGACGGCGAGATGCCCATCGATAGCGTGGTCGAAGCGATCCAGGATGAGACCGATCCGCACTGCCCGATCACGAGCCTGGTGGTGGTGGAAAACTGTCACGCCCACACGATGAGTCGTCCCATCTCTGCGGAGTATCTACGTGCTCTGCGAGCACACCTTCCCGCTGGATTGCCGATCCACGTCGACGGTGCACGGCTCTTCAATGCCGTGATCGCCTTGGACGTCACCCCCGCTGATCTTGTCCGCGATGCCGATAGCGTCACCTTCTGTCTGAGCAAGGGATTGTCAGCCCCGGTCGGCAGTATCGTCGCGGGCCCTCAGTCAATGATTGATCGTGCTCGCCGCGCGCGCAAACTTCTCGGCGGTGGCCTGCGCCAGGTGGGAGTGCTCGCGGCCGCGGGTCTGGTCGCATTGAGTGAGGGAGATGACGGCACCGTCAGCCGCCTGGTGGAGGACCATCGACGGGCGCGGCTCTTGGCTGAGGGTTTGAGCCTCCAGGAGGGTGTGGTGAGCCCGGGCCATCTGGCTCAGCCCGAGGAGGGTCCCCTTGATCCACGGCGCGTGGTGACCAACTTCGTACTCTTCACTGTTCGGGGAGGCCCACCGCGGCGTACGGCGTACCTCAGCGCCATGCGAGAGCGGGGGATCGGCATGGTGTCCTACCCCCACGGCCAGGTCCGGGCCGTGACACACCGCGGCATCAGCGATGACGACATTGACGTGATCCTCGCTGAGAGCGCAGCCGCACTCCGGGCGACTCGTGCCCTGGTGTGACCTGCGTTCCTGAATCGACGCTCACACGACCAGGGCGACGACGGCGCCGAGAGCGAGCGCGACGCCGGCCCACTGCACACGCGACATGCGCTCCTTGAGCAGGAAGTGCGCAATCGGCAGCGTGGTCGCTGGATAGAGCGATCCGATCACAGCGACCACGGCCAGTTCACCATCCTGCGCAGCAAGCTGGAAGAAGCCGTTGGCGAGCGCATCGAGGGCTCCGGCGCCGATGGCGAATGCCCAGGGATAGGGGCGCCACCTTGCCAGGCCACTGCGCGAGAGCAAGATAATGGCCACGATGACCATGCCGAGCGTGGACCACCACCTGCTCAGCGTCGCGGCCCACACACCCGAATCCTCGGGAGCGATCCCGAGCGCGGTGAGGAACAAGCCGATGGCGATGCCGGCTCCGGCGGACAGGAGCAGCGCCCGGGGTGTGATGCGCGCATGCGGGCCCGACTCGCGGCTCACCAGGAACACCGCGCCCAGGGCCAGGATCGCGCCCACTCCGAAGAGGAGTGTCAGTGGCTCCCCGCGGATCATTCCGGCCGCCACTGGGATCGCGGCTCCACCTATGGCGGTGAGCGGGGAGACGATGCCCATCGGCCCCACGGCGAGGGCGGCGTAGAGCAGGAGCATCCCCAGGGTGCCGAAGATCGCGGTCACCAGGGAGAGCAGGACGACATCTCGATCGATCGTCCCCGGCACGACGAAGAGAGCGAAGCAGGTGAGGATCAGTGCACCGGCCGGGTAGTTGACGGCGATAACCCGTGCGCTGCCGACCCGTCGAGCACCGAGCCCACCAGCCACATCGGCCGAGCCCCACGCCATGCTGGAGACAAGGGCAAGGAGCGCGCCCACTGTCACCTCCTGGCTTGCCCGTCCTCGCGGCGGGGAGCGGCTCACTGTGCCAGACGCCCCCACCGGGCCGGCCTCGGGGGAGCGTCGATATGTGTCGTGAGTCATCGACTGCGGGGCCAATCTGTGATGGCCACGGGTTATGACTGAGATCCCACCCCTGCGTCGTCGCACCTTCCTCGGCCTTGCCGCGGGAGACCCCGGCATCGCGGGCCACGAGCCCGTGCGCGCTGAGTCCCAGGCGCAGTTCACCGGTGTCATGACGGCGTCGGAATTTGTCCACGAGGCAACGCCGGGCGGCGGTTCCTACTCCAATGAGGGCAACTACTTCCAAGACAACTGGCAGACGGAGTTTTGGGGAAGCAACTACCCTCGCCTCCTGCGCGTCAAGAAGCAGTACGACCCGACCAATCTCTTCCGCGTCCACAAGGGAGTGGGCAGCGAGGACGACTAGGTCGGGTGGTGCCTAGCCGCTCTTGCGACGGAACTCCCGCTTGCCACCGGCCTTGGCGGATGTCCCCTTCGCTGATGTGGATCCACCACTGGCTCCGGATGCACCGTGACCGCCACGCTCGTTCTTCTGCTCGAGGGCCTGGCGGTAGCGCTCCTTGGCGTCTTCGGCCGGGGTGGTGTCTGCGGCCGGGGTGGCGTCGGACTCTTCAGTGGGGGATTCGTCCATGACCTCAGTGTGCCAGCGTCTCTCCCGCCACCGGGGTCAGGGCAGCGGCCGACCCAGGATGCGGCGGAAGCCATCCCTCAGAGTCCACCCCTGTTTGAGGTGCTGGGCGGGTGGTCGCGGGCCGATCGCCGAGAGGACGGCGTCGTACGTCGTGCGCGGTAGGACGGCGCCTTCGCGTCGAACGGCGCGAGGTGCCACGGCCAGCAGCCTGTCTCGGCGCAACCAACTCGGCCGACCTTCGCGGTCCCAGGGCCCCGCTCCAATGGCCAACCAGGTGCGATCGTGTGCGTGGTCTTTGCTGGAGAGTTGCAGTCCAACGAGTCGGTGATCGTCGGCACGTCCGATGATGGCGACCGGGCGGTCCTTGCCGAGGTGGTCGTCCTCCTCGAAGGCGACCCAGGTCCACACGATTTCGCCCGGGTCGGGCTCGTCATCCAACTCGGGGGCGTACTCCCAGGTGACATCGCCCACGTAGGTGTGGGCGCCTCCGCGCTCGGGGGCTGGCTCACCCTGAGTGAGGTCACGACTCATGAAACACCGATGGCCAACAGTGCCACGGGGTTAGGCAGACCGACATCATCAGCGGGTCGACGGATCCCGCACCGTGGGGTGACAAACGGAATGAAGATTCCCATCCGCGGAATCTAGCGTCGTCTCGTCACCATCCGCTTGGGACACGCGACCGTGCGGATCCTGTGCACTAGGGAAGCAGGCTGGCCGTGAGGGCGCGGTGCATGACGTCGGCATCAAGATCACGACCGGTCCAGAGGCGCGCATTGGTGAGTGCCTGATTAACGAGCATACCCAGACCCTGCAGGGTTATCGCTCCCTGCGCCTGAGCCAATTGCAGGAAGGCTGTGTCGGGGGGATTGGCCACGACGTCGGCGACCACAAGGCCGGGTCGGATCGATGAGGGGGCCACGTCGGGGATGTCAACGCTGGGCTGGAAACCGATGGATGTCGCATTGACGAGGACTGCCGTGGATTCGGGTACGACGTACGCGCCATCCCAGGGGACATAGGACGACTGAGCCGGAGTCCGATCTGCGACCAGGGCGGCGAGTTCCTCGCCCCGCTTCCGAGTGCGATTGACGATGGTGATCGATCGTGCTCCGGCAAGGGCTGATTCGACGGCGATGGCTCGGGCGGCGCCACCCGCACCGAGCACCACCATGTCCACGCCGGTCGGATCAATGACGGTACGAAGTGACGCGACGAAGCCCTGCCCGTCGGTGTTTTCGCCCGTGAGGTGGCCGTCGCGGTTGATGACGCAATTGACCGCGCCGATGATGCCGGCCGAGGCAGCCATGGCGTCGAGATAGTCCAGGATCGCCACCTTGTGAGGAATGGAGCAGTTGAATCCCAGCCATCCCATGCCGACAGCTCCGCGGACGGCATCCCCGAGTCGCTCCGGGGGCACCTCGCAGTTGATGTAGCGAATGTCGAGTTCGGCGTGGGCGTAGGCCGCCTCCATCACGACAACCGTGGGATTTTGGGCTGCGGACGTGGCGAATGAGCCGGTGAGATCGGCGAGGAATCCGGGCATGGTGCCTCCTGGGTCGTGGCGGAGACCAGCCTAGTGGGACATGATGCGCGCATGGCGAGCATTGGTTTTCTGGGAGTCGGCACGATTTCTGAGGCTGTTGTGCGCGCTATGTGCGCGCGCCCCGGCATGAGTGATGACATTGTGCTCTCTCCTCGCTCCGATGACCGATCCAGGCGCCTTGCATCAGACTTCGTGCAGTGCACGCGTCTCGACTCCAATCAGGAGGTGATCGATGCGAGTGAGATCGTCGTCCTGGCGATGCGCCCACAGCAGCTTGATGAAGCGATCCGCGGTCTGAACTTCCGTCGGGGTCAGATCGTGGCGAGTTTCATTGCGGGCACCCCGCCGAGCGACATCGGTCCGCTGGTGGCGCCCGCGGGTCCGGTGAGCCAAATCATCCCGCTGCCCGCCATCACTTTGCATCGTGGCCCGCTGGTGATCAGTCCCGCGGTGCCGCAGGTCGTGGAGGCCTTTGCCGGACTGGGTGATGTCGTGACGCTCGAGGATGAGGCAACGGTCCGGACCCTGAGCTGTGCCTCCGCCATCATGTCGACCTACTACGAGATGCAAAATGCGCTGATCCAATGGATCACAGCGCAGGGTATTGACGAGGAGACGGCATCGCTCTACGTGCGGTCAGAACTCGAGGGCCTAGCCGCGGTCGGCAAGGTGACACCCGAGGAGCAGCGGCGAGGCCTGCCGGGTGAGCATCAAACCAGGGGCGGACTCAATGAGCGCGTACGAGAGCGATTGCTGCGCGAGGGGTGGTTTGACACGCTCGTGGAGACCATGGACCAGGTGCATCGCACGGCGACGCTGCGCTAGGTATGCCCGAGATGGGGCGTCCACCTATAGTCATGAGGTGCGATCACGGGTTCGAGCTGGCTGTGTCGCGGGTGTTGTCGCACTCCACGCACTCCTCCTGCCCCTGGCTCTCCCGCCTGCTGCCCTGGCTGCCGAGCCCGCCCTCCCCCTGATGTTGCCGGGGGCACCGACGTCAATGGACGATCCCACCCCGGTGCAACTCGACGTCGACGTCTATGTGCCGGAGGTGACCCCGGCTCCAGCGGTGCTGCTCGCCCATGGTTTCGGGGGCAGCAAGGAGGGTGTCGCAGAGGAGGCTCAACTGCTGGTCGAGGCGGGCTTTGTCGTGCTTGCCTACACCGCACGTGGCTTCGGGGAGTCGACGGGCCAAATATCGATGAACGCCCCGGACTTCGAGGTCGCTGATGCATCAGCCCTCATCGACTATCTTGCGAGCCTTGCCAGTGTGACAAGCGACAGCGCGGGTGACCCCGTCGTGGGTGTCGCCGGTGGGTCCTACGGCGGTGCGCTCGCCCTGATGCTCGCGGGCTATGACGATCGTGTGGACGCCGTCGCGTCGGACATCACGTGGAACGATCTCGAGACGTCGCTTTTTGCCCAAAGTGCAGCAGCCGGTGTGCAGCCCGGTGTCCTGAAGAGTCTGTGGACATCGCTGTTCTTCTCCTCCGGTCTGGGGCTCCGCCCCGGCGGACCGGTCACGGAGTGCGGACGTTTCACCCCCGCCTGGTGTGCGGCGTACGTCGAGGCCGTCACCACAGGAGTCGTCTCCGCGGATTCTTCCGCGCTCATGGCGGCTTCCTCGCCTCGCAGCGTGACGGATCAGATCACGGCGCCGGTGCTCCTGGGTGGTGGACAATCAGACTCGCTTTTTCCATTGAGCCAGACAAATGCCAACGCTGAGCAGATCGTCAACGCTCCGGTCAAGGTCGTCTGGCATGCGGGTGGTCACGACGGCGGGATCGCCGAGACCGATCGCCTTCGTGAGTTGAACATTGCCTGGTTTGATGCGCATCTGCGTGGCGGTCCGCCGGTGGCGGATGATTTCACCGTGTCGATCCGTGAAGCTTCAGCGCTCAGCGATCGGGACCCCGGCACGATCGAGATTTTGACCTCCGCCACCTATCCCGGTCCCTACGGCGATTCTGTCGCTGAGGTGACCGTGGCCGGCCCACCCCAGCAGGTGCTCGCCCCCGCGGGTGGTGCACCCGCGGCCATCACCTCGCTTCCAGGAGCAGGCGGGCTCGCGAGTCTCGCGGGTGATCTCCTCGCTGTCCCCCTGCCGGGTCAGACAGCGGCCTTCGCATCCGAGCCCCTCCCCGAGGGCACGCGCATCGTGGGTGCCTCTCGGATCCGGATCGCCATCTCCAGCGATCGCCCCGTCGACGAGGCCGTCTTCTTCGCGTCCCTGCGCATTGTCAGCGCAGGGGGTCGCCAGTCGCTCCCGCAGGGGCTCGTCTCACCGGTCCTTATCCGTGATCTGGGTCCGGCCCCGGTCACCGTGGAGGTGACGCTCCCGACCATCGTCACCGATGTCGCCCCGGGCGACCGACTCGCGGTGGTCATTGCCACGACAGACCAGGGCTATCGCATGCCGCCGGGGCCGGCGGTCTACAGCGTCACGGCCGCGGGCAGTCTCCTGGTGCCCTCCCTGGCAGGGACGACATCCAGTGCGGGATTGCCCGTGTGGGTCTGGCCCGCCGGTGCCGCCGCCATCACGGTGCTCATCTGGGTGGTCGTGGCTCTGCTGCGTCCCAGGGGCAGGTCCGCGTCCCAGGCGGCGCGACCTGATCAGGCGGATATCCCCTTGGCGATTGAAGATCTCGCCAAGGAGTTCCGCGGTGGCATACGAGCGGTCGATGGTGTGTCCTTCAATGTCCCCCCCGGTGTTGTCCTGGGCCTACTCGGACCCAACGGCGCTGGCAAGACGACCACGATGCGCATGGCCATGGGGCTCATTCGTCCGACGTCGGGTGGCGTATGGATCTTTGGCGAGCACATCCAACCCGGGGCCCCGGTCCTGTCGAGGGTGGGCAGCTTCATCGAGGGTCCGGGATTCCTCCCGCATCTAACCGGCCGCCAAAACCTGAATCTCTTTTGGCGTGCGAGTGGACGGGAGGGTGGCGATCCCCAGTTGGAGACCGTCTTGGACATCGCCGGCCTGGGCAGCGCCATCGACCGCAAGGTTCGCACCTACAGCCAGGGCATGCGCCAGCGTCTCGGCATCGCCCAGGCAATGCTCGGCATGCCGGATCTCCTCGTTCTTGACGAGCCCACCAACGGCCTTGACCCACCCCAGATTCGCGAAATGCGCAAGGTCATGCACGACTACGCCGCGTCGGGCAGGACGGTGATCGTGTCCTCCCATCTGCTCAGTGAGGTTGAGCAGACGTGCTCGCACGCTGTCGTGATGAATCACGGGTTGCTTCTCTACTCGGGCACGGTCGCCGAACTCCTCGTGGGTCGTAGCGGTCTGCGGCTCGAGGACGTCTTCCTCGAACTCGTGGGAGAAGGGCATCGGGTGGATCAGTGATGACCGCGACAGACGTCTCGTACAACGCCCGGGCGACCCTGACCGTCCGGGTCGAGCTCATTCGTCAATTGAGGCGCCGCCGGACCCTGGTGGCTTTTGTTCTTGCTGTTGCACTCCCGCTCATCGTGGTGGCGGCGGTCAAGTTGGGGCCCGATGCCCGCGCCTTCGGGGACGGCGACCTTGATCTGGTCGGCCTGGCCACCGCCGGCCCTTGGAATTTCACCCTGACGATGCTGCTTTTTGCCTCGGGCTTCCTGCTCACCATCATTGCGGCGATGTTCCTCGGGGATACGGTCGCCAGCGAAGCCTCGTGGTCCACCATGCGCTACCTCCTCGCGGCGCCTGTGCCGCGACGGCGATTCCTGCGGTCCAAGGTCATCGTGGGACTCATTCTCACCGCTGTCACGCTGCTCATCCTGGTGGCGACGGCATTCGTCGTCGCCCTGTTTGTCTTCGGCAGCGCCCCTCTGACGAGTCCCCTGGGTGGCTCCTTCGACGTAGCGACCTCGTGGCAGCGTCTCGGCATTGTCACGGCGTACATCGGAATCCAGTTGCTCATCCCCGCCGGTATCGCCTTCCTGATGAGTGTTCTCACCGATGTCCCGCTGGGTGCGGTGGGTGCCGCGGTGCTGATCGTGATCATCCTCAACATCATCGATGCCATTGATGCTCTCGGAGACCTGCGACGGCTCCTTCCGACGGACTACGGCGCTGCCTGGGTGGATGCGCTGGGGCAGCAGGTCGTCTGGAACGACATGGCCATTGGTGTGTCGTACGCGGTCGTGACTTTCGCTGTCCTCGTCGGGATTGCCGTGCTGCGCTTTGACCGTAAGGACGTCCTCTCCTAGGTTGACCCCACGGCTCCATGTGGGCAAGCAACCGAGGGGGCTGACAGGTCATGACGCGGGTGGCATCGGAGACATCCATCACTCCGAAGCGTGCGGGCCTTGTCCTCACCGCTTTGATCCTGGCCGCGATTGTGGCCAATCTGAATCTCAGTGTGGCGAATGTGGCCCTGCCCGATATCGGCAAGGCGTTCGCCACGGGGCAGACACAACTCAACCTGGTGGCGATCGGATGCACCCTCGGCCTGGCGATGTCGGTGCTCTATCTCGGGGCGCTCGGTGATCGCTACGGGCGTAAGCGCATGCTCCTGCTCGGCATGTTCCTGACGCTGCCGGCCAGTGCGATCTCCGCGTGGGCGCCGACGGCGGAAGTCCTCATCGGCGGGCGGATCTTCACGGGCATTGCCGCGGGACTTGCCTATCCCACGACGCTGGCCCTCATCACGGCACTGTGGGGACCAGGTCGCGCGCGCGTGCGAGCGATTGCCCTGTGGTCTGGGCTGAGTGGCGGTGGAGCGATCATCGGCCCCGTGATCGCCGGAGCGCTCCTGGAATCCTTCTGGTGGGGCGGCGTATTCCTCATCGCTGTGCCCCCGGCCATCGTTGCCTTCATCCTCGTGTTGGCCGTCGTCCCGGGGCACGTCAATGAGTCCACCAAGCCCGTGGACAACCTGAGCGGGGTCATGTCGGTCGTGATGATCGGCACCCTCGTCCTGGGGATCAGCACCATCGCGGCACCGGGGGCCGCCGGGATCGCCCTCGGCCTGATCGGTGTGGCGATCGTTGTCGGTGCTCTCTTCATCGTGCGTCAGGGCCGTGTCGCCAACCCCCTCTACGACCTGGTCTACGCCCGCCGAACAATCTTTTGGGTCGCAGCCGTCAGTGGGATGATCATCTTCGGGTCGATGATGGGTTCTCTCTTCATCGGTCAGCAATTCATGCAAAACGTGCTCGACTATTCAACGTTCGAGGCCGGTATCGCCGTGATCCCCATGGCCGTGTTCATGATCGTCTTCTCGCCGATCTCCGGACGGTTGATCCTCAGTATCGGCTCACGCAGCACCCTCCTCCTCGGCTTCGCCAGTGTGATTCCGGGATTCATCGTCATGCTGGTGGCCTGGCGGGAGGGGACCGCCTACTGGGTGGTGGGGCTCGCCTACGCCCTGGTGGGGATCGGGGCTGGCCTAGCCCTGACACCGGCATCGCGGGCGCTCACGAGTTCGGTCCCGGTGAAGCGTGTCGGGATGGCTTCGGCCACCACGGATCTGCAGCGCGACCTCGGGGGCGCGGTCATGCAGGCGTTCCTGGGGTCACTGCTCACGGCGGGGTATGCCGCGTCGCTGATCAGGAGTATTGGAGCGAGCAGCGAGGCACAGTCGATCTCCCAGCAGACCGAGGCTGCCCTGTCACTGTCCTACAGCAGCGCGGTAGCGCAGGCCACCCAGTATCCCCAGTACAGCAGCGAGATCATTGAGGCAGCCCGGCAGGCATTTTTGAGCGGGGCCAACTGGGCTTATCTCGCCGCAATCGTGGTGAGTTTGGTCGGAGCGCTGCTGGTGTGGAAGTTCTACCCGGGCAAACAGGATGAGATCAACCTGCTGGGTCAGTACGCCGAGGCAGATGCGAAGGTCAGTGATGAGAGCGCTAATAACTAAATGGCCAGGCCTTGAAGTAGTTGCGCAATCGAAGCCACAGGCCGTAGAGCCCTCGAGGCTCGAGTATGAGGAACAGGATGATGAGCAGGCCGAAGATGATCGACTGAAGTTCGAAGACGTTCAACAGGCTGCCGTCGCCCACACCTCCCGCGCCGGGGATAAACACCGTCAGGGTGTTGACGAGTTTGGGCAGCATGACGACGAAGATCGCACCCATGATGGAGCCGGTAATCGTGGCGAGTCCACCGATGAAGACCACCGCCAGGAAGTCGATGGACAGGAAGATATTCCACGTCTCGGGTGAGATGCGCCCGATGACGATGGATAGCAGCGCTCCCGAGATCCCCGCGTAAAACGATGAGATCGTGAAGGCGAGTGTCTTGGTCTTCAGAAGCGAGACACCCATGACTTCGGCAGCCACATCGCGGTCTCGGACGGCAGAAAAACTCCGCACGAAGCGAGAGCGCACCAGGTTGCGCGCAGCGAATGCGAGCAAGAGGAAGATCACCAGGCAAGCAATGTAGAAGATCGTGAATCGATCGATGCGGTAGCCGAGGATTGTCTGGTTGGAAAAGAGATCGAAGCCGAGGAAGACCGGCTCTGCGGGCGCGCGGCCCACGCCAGCACCCCCGGTGATGGGCTTCGCCTCCTTGAAGATGTGTTCGCCGATGAAGACCAGGCCGAGGGTCAGGATCGCGAGATAGAGCCCACGCACCCGCGCCGCCAGAGGAGCCAGGACGAGGGCAACGAGTGCCGGCACGAGACCCGCAAGGGGAAGCCAGATGACCATGTCAAGGCCGAGGCCAATGACATCCCCCTTGGCCTCTCCCCCCAGGGTTGCCGCCGTATAGGCACCCACCCCCATGAAGAATGCCTGTCCGAGGGAGATTTGGCCGGCGTAGCCCGTGAGCAGGTTGAGGCCGATGCCGCCGATGGCGAAGATCAGCACCGTGGTGATGAGAGCCACCATGTCTCGCTGGAGGAAGAAGGGCAGCACCACGAGCGCGAGGATCCCGACAATGGCCCAGTTGCGCTTGACCTTCGTATTGAAGATCGCCATTTCCCGCGAGTAGCTCGTGAAGAGTTGTGGACGTCCGCGAGTCGTGTGCAAGGACTCCTTGGTTGCATTCGTCATACCCGCACCACCTCCTTGGTGCCGAAGAGTCCATAGGGACGGACCATCAAAACGATGATCATGATGAGGTAGGGGACGATGACGTCAAAGTTGGCACCGAGCCAGGGAGCGTAGAGCGGTTGGTAGGTGCGGGTTAACGACTCGGCGATTCCGATGATCATGCCAGCGATGACCGAACCCTTGATGGAGTCCAGACCCCCGAGGATGATCACGGGGAGTGCCTTGAGGGCCACCAGGGCGATGGTTGTTTCGACGCCGGAGCTGCCTGCCGTCAGCAAAGCACCCGCCAGCGCCGCCATCGCCGCGGCAATGGCCCATGACAGTCCAAACATGCGCCCGACATTGATGCCCTGGGCGAGGCTGACCTCCTGATCAAGGGCGGTTGCTCGCATGGCAAGACCCGTGCGAGAGCGAGCCAGGAAGAGCCCGACGATGCCGATGGCCACCAGGGCGATAATGAGGCGGGCAATGTCGATCGTGAAGAGTCGGGCTCCGAAAACGTCAATGGTGTTGAGCCCGAAGGGATCATTCACCGTCAGCAATTCAGAGCCGATCAGACGCCCCGCGACGATGAGCAGGACGATAAAGATTCCCACGGTGACGGTGGACGCGGAGAATGCGGGTCTACCGACCATGGGTCTGAGGGCAACGCGCTCAATGAACAATCCCATGACGGCCATGACAACCATGCCGAGCACGACGGCAAGCCAGAAGGGCAGGCCCATGGCATTGCCGAATGCACCCGTGAAGAAGGCTCCCAGAACCATGAGCGCCGGGGTAGCGAAGTTGATCACCCCTGTCGCCCTGTAGACGATCACGAATGACACTCCGAGGAGCGCGTAGAGACCGCCCAGCCCCAGGCCACGCACAATGGATGCGAATAGGTCTTCCATGATCAGGCCTCCACGGGAGTGACGACGATGACGTCGCTCTGGTCGCCACCTGCGAGCCGGTCGGCCCCGGAGTACATGTCGTCAATGAGTGGGGCGAACGCGGTCGTTAGCGCCGATCGCTTGATCTTTTGAGTCGCGGTGAGTTCACCGTCCTCATGGTCAAGGGCTTTGGTGAGCATGCGGAACTTGCGGATGTTCTCCACGCGGGCGGTGGCCTCATTGACCTTCGCGATGATGCCCTGGACCAGTTTGAGGACCTCTTCCCTCTCGGACAGGTCGCGATAGGTCGTGTAGGGGATCCGCTTGGCGCGAGCCCACTGCCCGACGGTGTCCTCTTCGATACCAACGAGGGCGGTGAGATAGGCGCGCTGATCACCGATGACGAGCGCCTCTCGGATGAAGGGTGATGCCTTAAGTGCGTTTTCGATCTCCGACGGGGAGATGTTTTTGCCCCCGGCCGTGATGATGATGTCCTTAATCCGGTCCACGATCTTCAGATGCGTATCGCCGACCCACTCTCCGACATCACCGGTGTGCAGCCATCCGTCGGCATCGATGGCCTCGGCAGTGGCCTCGGGTTTGCCCCAGTAGCCCGCGAAGGTGCCGGGATGGCGCGTGAGGATCTCTCCGGTCCCCTCGGCCAACACCACTTCCACCCCCGGATGCGCCTCTCCTACGGTGCCGAGCTTGATGCGGCCTGCGCGGTTGCTCGTGGCGACAGCGCTGTTTTCGGTCATGCCGTAGAGCTCGTTGATGACGACACCCATGGTGAAGAAGAAGTAGAGGACCTCGGGAGAGATCGGAGCTGCGGCCGAGGCGGCCGCCCGGACTCGTCTCAGGCCAAGTCGCTCCCGCATGGATCGGTAGAGGAAGACATAGCCGACGGAGTAGCGAATGCGACTCCAGAGGGTGTGGCGACCACCGTGGGCGAGCATGGAGTCGGCGATGCCCTGGCCGACCTTCATCCACACCACGTAGTTGAGCTTCTTGATGCGGGAGGCTCCGGCCATCCGGACCTCAACGGCGGCCTTGAGTTTCTCCCAGATGCGTGGGACCGCGAAGAACAGGGTGGGTTGGACCTCGCGGATGTTCAACGTCACGGTGTCGATGGATTCCGCGAAGTGGACGACGGCTCCGGAGACCGCGTTGGTCCAGGTGGTGACAGCGCGCTCTGCCACGTGGCAGAGCGGGAGGTAGGACAAGATGACATCACCGGGATTCGGCGGTGGGTCGTAGAGACCACCGCCATCCACGATGACACCGCTGGCGAACTCCACGTTGGCGTTGGAGAGCATGGCCCCCTTGGGGGGACCCGTGGTGCCCGAGGTGTAGACCAGCGTGACGATGTCGGTCGGCTTGGCCTCGTGGGCCAGATGCTCCAGGGCCCGAGGATCCGTCTCGCGATGGGCTCGACCTCGATCGAGGAAGTCCTCCCAGCCCATCAGTTTGGGGTTGTCGATCGTGGCGACGCCCCGTGGATCGAGGTAGATGATGTGCTCAAGCGTGGGGCACTGGGATTCCACGAGCAGTGCCTTGTCGATCTGCTCCTGGTCCTCAGCGATGAGGATGCGGGCCCCTGAATCGGCGAGGAGGTAGGCAACTTCGGTTGCCGGGTTGGTGGGGTAGAGACCGACCGTGATGCCACGTACGGCGTTGGTGCCGAGGTCGGCAAAGAGCCACTCGGGCCGATTCTCCGAATGGATCGCCACCCGGTCACCGGCCTCGATACCCAGGGACAGCAGGGCGTGACCCACCAGATCCACGTGATCGGCATAGTCGGCCCAGGTGATGCCGCGCCAAATGCCGAGGCGCTTGGCGCGCATGGCCACCCCGTCCGGGGAGGCCATGGCGCGTCGCCGGACAGTCCCCACCAGGGTCCACGTGTCCGTGAGGGATTCGATAACCGCGGTCATGTCGTCTCCTTCGCTGCGCCGGTGAGATCTTCGCCGAGGTAGGCGCGAATGACCTTGGAATCCGATTGCACCTCTGCCGGTGTGCCGAGAGCGATGCGCTCACCGAAGTCCAGCACCAGCACCCGGTCGGCGAGATCCATGACAAAGCCCATGTCGTGCTCGACCAGGACCATCGTCACACCCAATTCCGCGCGTACGTCGAGGATGAAGCGAGCCATGTCCTCGGTCTCCTCGGCGTTCATGCCGGCGACCGGCTCGTCAAGGAGGAGCAGGGTCGGATCCATGGCGAGGGCCCGTCCGAGTTCGACCCGCTTCTTGACGCCGTAGGGAAGCATGCCGACGGGGTAGATTCGGTAACGCTCGATGTCAAGGAACTCGATGAGACGCTCGACAACCGCACGATTAGCGACCTCCTGCCGACGTGCCGCGCGGCCGAAGAGGAACGCCGATGCCAGCGAGTAGTTCATGTGCAGACCTCGACCGAGCATCAGGTTGTCCAGCACCGTCAGGTTGTCGAACAACTCAATGTTTTGGAACATGCGCGCCACACCGAGTCGAGCGATGTCCTCGGGTGGCTTGCCGAGGAGTTCCTCCCCCCGGAAGAGGATGCTGCCCTGCTGCGGGTGGTAGACACCCGAAATGCAATTGAAGATCGATGTTTTGCCCGCTCCGTTGGGGCCAATGATGGCAAAGAGTTCACCCGTCCGGACGTCGAAACTCACATCGCGAACCGCTTGGGTGCCTCCGAAGGAGAGGGACATCCCCTCAACAGCGAGGATCTGCTCCGCGCTCAACTTAACCACCGCTTCCGGCGCCGGTATTGCTTGACATCACGCAGGGATCCCCGGTCATCTCCTCGCAGTCCGAGGTAGAACTCCCTGATGTCATCGTCTTCCCTGAGCTCCGCGGCGGGCTTGTCCATGACGACCCGACCTGTCTCAAGGACGTAGCCGTGGGTCGCGATGGAGAGTGCCATGGTGGCGTTTTGCTCGACAAGCAGGACCGTCATCCCCGACTCGTTGATCTGGACGATCAGGTCGCGAAGTTGTTGCACGATCTTCGGTGCGACACCGAGCGAGGGCTCATCCAGCAGGAGATACCGGGGCTGGGACATGAGCGCTCGGCCAATCGCGAGCATTTGCTGCTCACCCCCGGAGAGGTAGCCAGCGGTCTGCTTGCGACGCTCGGCAAGCACGGGAAACATCGAATAGGTGCGCTCGAGTCCCTCGGTGATGGCGCTGCGGGAGGCCGTGTGGCCCCCGGCCTTGAGATTGTCCTCGACCGTGAACTCCCGGAAGATACGTCGACCCTCCATGACCTGGCTGATCCCGGCCGATACGACCTTGGGTGCGGTCAGTCCCTGGAGGTCCTCCCCGTCAAGGGTGACTCGCCCCTTGGTGATGCGGCCCCGATGGACGTCCAGCAGGCCCGTCAAAGCACGCAGGACGGTGGTCTTGCCGGCACCATTGGGCCCCAGGAGGGCCACGATGGACCCTTCAGGGACCTGAAGGCTCACTCCCTTGAGGACCAGGATGACGTCCTCGTAGACGACCTCGAGATTTTCTACGGCCAGCACCGGGTGACGCTCCCTCCTCGGCGGTGGAGGACCGCCCTGATGGCTAGTCATCCTGCCAAGGATCCGGGGTCCGTGCGGCGAAGTTTCCTGGCGAAGGCCCGGATTCTTTGACACAGTGGACTCGTCGGGGTCGTCAAGGCTCCCAGTCCAACGAGAATGCCCCGGTTCGCCGGGTTAAGGAGGAGACGTGGAGTCACGGCACATGGCGAAGGTCCTCGCGGGCGTCGGGGCGGCTGCCCTGGTCCTCGCGGGCTGCAGCGGCGGAGGCGGCGACACGGCCCCCACTCAGGAGGCGAGTTCGGAGGGCACATCTCCGCGTGATGGCATCGTCTTCGACGTTGGTGTCACGGATGAGCCCTGTCCTGAGGCGATCAACCCCGACAACGGGTGCATCTACCTCGGCGTCCTGTCTGACCTCACCGAGGGCCCCTTTGCTCCCCTGGGGACCCAGGTCGTCACCGGACAGCAGGACTTTTGGAAGTACGTCAACGAGCAGGGTGGCATCTCCGGCTTCGACGTCAACATGTCGTCCAACACCCGAGACAATAAGTACGACCCCGCAGTGCACAGCCAGGAGTACCGCTCCATTGAGCCCAATATCTTGGCTCTGGCTCAGACACTCGGCACCCCGCAGACGCAGGCGATTTTGTCCGACATGGAAGCCGACAACGTGATCGGTGTCCCGGCTTCGTGGTGGTCCGGCTGGCAGTTCCCCGACACCGACGGTGGCGTCATCCTGGAGTCCGGCTCGTCCTACTGCATCGCTGCCATGAGCGGCCTTGACTGGTGGGTGGAAAACAAGACGCCCATCACCAAACTCGTCGCCGTCGGCTATCCCGGTGACTACGGCGGCGATTACGCCGCTGGGGCTGAGAAGTGGGCCGCTGCCAATGGAGTCGATTTCGCGGGCTTCGTCGAGACGGCTCCCAACGCTGTCGCTGGCAACCAGGATGCTGCGGTAGCCGCCATCATCGAGTCGGGCGCGGACGTTGTCGCTATCGGGATCGGCCCGGCCGAGGTCGCTGAGGTCATCGGCAAGGCCGTCGCCTCGGGCTATGAGGGTCAGTTCCTCGGAGCAGCACCCACATGGAACCCGCTTCTTCTCCAGACCGCAGCAGCGCCCGCGCTGCTCGCGACCTACACCAACGTCGGCACCACCGGTGCATTTGGCACTCCGTCGGCGGCGATGGACGCGATGCAGGCCCAGTTGGGTGATGGCGTCCTGCCATCCAACGACGGCTTCACCTACGGCTGGGTGTGGCAGTACCCCCTCAAGGCAGCTCTCGAGAAGGCCGCTGCAAGCGGTGACCTGACCCGCGAGGGGCTGGTTGCGGCTGTACAGGGTGGCGTCGAGGTCGACTACGAGGGTGCACTACCCAACTCCCTCGTCGGCGGCCCGCCCGCAGACGTGGACCGTTCGGTTTCGATCAACATCCCGTCCGAGGATGCCGATCTCGGCATCGAGACGCTCCTCATGGGCTACGTTGGCCCGACAGCAGCGGCGTTCGACTACACCGAGCCCTGCTCCGGGGCCTGATGCATCGGTTGATACATATTTAGTTGGTACACATCTACATGACGATGGGGACGGGCCAGTGGCTCGTCCCCATCGTCATGGGTGGGCTCGGGTGATCAGTCCGGCTGCTTAGCCGTGACTGACGTTGCATCTTGATCCTCGCGAAGCCCCAGTGCCTTGGCCACCGGGACGGCTGTCAAGCCATAGACGAAGACGGTCACGCTAATGATGATGAAGGCTGCTGGGAGTAGGTCGGCAGCACCATCGACCTTGGCCGCGACGAGAGACGCACCCACGCTCGCGGCCGTCGCTGCGGCGACGATGCCACGTGGATCCATCCAGCCGACGAACATCCGCTCATTGCGGGTCAGACCCAGATTGCGCGTGCACGTCGCCGCGACGACGGGCCTGACCACGAGGATGAGGATGAGCGCCATGGCGATGGCGGGCAGTGCGATGGATGCCACCAACGGAGACGGCACAAGTGCCGCGATGCTGATGAAGAGCACGCCGATGCCGATGGACGCGACGGTATTGAAGAAGGGGAGCACCGGATCGAGTGAGACATTCATTCGCTTGGCCAGTCGCATGGAACCCGCTCCGATGAGAAGCGCCGTGAGCAGGCCGCTGTCCTCGGAGAGGAAGTTAGCGAAGCCTGCTGTGAAGAGCACGGTGCCGACCAGGACCTGGGTGCCCAGGACCCTGTTGCCGCGGGTGATGCGCGTGCCAAGGACAGCCAGGACGACCCCGACGGCGGCAAGGATGAAGGCCACCACGAAGCTCCACAGCAGGGCAAGGATGGCCTCGAGTGTGCCGTCTGTGCTGGCGACTCGGACCACCTGGAAGGTGACCACGGCGAGAATGCCCCCCAGGGGATCCAGCATGGTGCCCTCCCACACGAGGATGCCCCGCACCCGTGCCTTGGGTTTCGCAAAATTGAGGATCGGTGTCACCACCGTGGGTCCGGACACAATGAGGATGGCACCGAGCAGGAATGCCAATGGCCACGACAAGCCGAGCAGGAAGTGCGCGGCGAGTGATCCCGCCATCCAGGTCATGGGTGCACCGATCCAGATGAGCCGGCGTACGACGGACCTGTCTGCTCCCTGCAGACTGATGTCGCCTAATTGAAGACCACCCTGGAAGAGGATGAGCGCCACCATGAGGTCGACAGCGACCGAGAAGGCCGGTCCGAGGATTTGGTCCATTTGGAATTGCGGGGCAACGAGGCCGAAGATAAAGCCGACCGGAAGCAACAGGATCAAAGCGGGGACGCGGAGCAGGGGTGCGACGACCTGGCAGAGCGTCGCCAGCCCAAACACCAACGCTGCCGCGAGCATGATGTCCTGCGGTGACAGTGTGGTCATCTGTCCACCCCGCTGACTGCCGAGGGAGTCAGGGTCCGCCCCGCGCGCGGGCCCGTGCTGCGGCTAGGCATGCGCCGAGGATGCGCGGCACGGGGGGCGGCGAGGGCCAGACCGCCCACGAAAAGCCGCGTACCGAGGAGCAGACGTCAGCCCCGGGTCCTAGGATGAATAAGCCTGGACATCCGGTCGGGGTAGAGGAGAACCCAGGGGACCCGTCATGAAGAAGCTCGTTGGAATGGTCGCAAGTCTCGGTCTCGCAGGTGTCTTCCTCATGCCGGCTGGCGCGGCAGTGGCCGCTGACCCCAAGGTCATCGGCACGACAGGGATCCGTGTCAACACCGACGTGACCAAGGCGCTTCTGGGCGCCAATGTCTTCGTCGGTGCCGAGGACCCCGCGGGCAGCACGATCCTGCCGCCCGGCAAGTTGGCGTTAGGCTTCCCCGTCTCGGGTGTGAAGGACGGCAAGGCCTCTCACCTCGGGGCACTTTTCTTCTCCCACACCGGAGCCATGGGCTGGCGGACCGTCGTGGTGAGCAATCTGATTGCCGACCTCACGAAGGGCACGCTCAAGGGGCGGGTCTATGCGACCGACACTGATCTCGGGAATGCGACCATCTTCACGCTGACCAAGGTCAAGAGTGGATCCCCTACGACGACGTACACCGTCAAGCTCGCACCCGGTGTCGCCAAACTGCTCAACGGCGCACTCGGTGCGCACGTCTTCAGTGACGGGATGCGCATCGGTTCGGGAGCGACGACCCTCCTGCCCGAGTAGTCGACGTTGCGTGCCGGATCGACGTGCCGGCGTTCACGACCGGGAGTGGATCTCATCAGCAGTGCGCAGCCCGCTGCGCAGGGCACCTTCCATCAACCCTGACCACTCACCTGCCGTGTGCTCGCCCGCAAAGTGCACGTCGCCGAGCGGTGCGTGGATGATCTCCTCGTCCCCGGGGTGGCTGCTTGCGCTGAGACCTGAGTAGGCGAAGGTCGCCCAGGGGTCGTCATCCCAGGTGCTCAGGAGCGCGCCCTCCGGTAGGAGATCCAACTCCGGGCGCAGGCGGGTCAGAGCATCAAGCCATGCACCGTCACCGCGTGTCACCTCAAGTCCGTCCAGTGCTGCGGCTGAGCCTGAGAAGCAGTGCACGATGGGTTGGACCCGGTCGCTGGCATCCGTCGCGGTCCAGCACCAGAAGCGCCGCGCCACGTCGAGGACGGCACTCGTAGGGGCGGGGGCGCCCAACGGCACGTGGAGTTTGGCCGCGTTGCCGCGCACCATCCGGGTCATGGCTACACGTTTGATGTCGGGGAGTCCCGGCTGCAGATCGAATGTCTCGAGGAGGGGGAGCGGGATGGCCATGACCACGGCGTCGGCATCGAGGTGCGCCCCAAGGACATGGACGCGCAGGCCGTGATCCGTGGTGTGCACGGCTGACGCGGGGGCACGCAACCGCACACGGTCGCCGAGTCCGCAGGACAGGGCATGCGCGATGCCCTGATTACCGCCACTGGTGCGGGCCGTCACCATCGGCTGGACCGAGGCCACGGCATCCAGCAGGACATGGCAGGAGAGTTGCTCCTCAGACGCGGCCCAACTGATCGCGGCACGAGCCGCGATGACCTCTGCGGCTGCGGAGCCACGCAAATGCTCACCCAGGAATGCGGGAAGCGTCATCTGCGGGTCCGCAGCCTCTGCTAGGGCGCGCAGGGATCGTGCGGCAGTCGCCACCTCGTCGGATGTGATGGGCACGGAGGTGTTCCGCGGCTCACGTACGTTGTAGGACATTCCTGAGGGTGCGATCTGGAGGTCAAAGCGACGCGCCATCTCGTGCATGACGTCGTAGCCCGAAAGCACGAATTCGGCCCCACGCTCAACGATGGTGTCGGGCTGGCCAGGGATGAGTTCCTGCGACCAGACGCGCCCTCCCACGCGATCACGTGCCTCGAGCACCGTGACCTCATGGCCCAGGGACATCAAGCGATCAGCACAGGCGAGGCCCGCGAAGCCGGCCCCGATGACGATGACGCGCACACATTGATTATGGAGCGCCGGCTCCCTCATGTGCACCTTCAGGGGCCTCGCTCAGGGATCTGGCGTCGCGTTCCTTGCCACGAGGCGTGTGGCGAGGGGGGTCAAAGCCGTCAAGACCATCTTCACGACAACGGTGTCCGCCACACCTATCAGGGTTGCTCCCAGCCGCTCCTCGGCCACCTCATCCACTGTCGATCCCGCACTTTCGAGCAGCACAATGGCCGGAGTGAGAACGGTGGCGTACAGCCAGTAGGGGCGCCCCTGCAGCATGAGGAGGAATGCGGCCATGAGGAAAACTGTCCCGGCTAGATATAGCAGCGCACGATCAGGTTGACGAAGTGAACAACGAGCAGCCGTCCCTCACGCCACGGTTTGGTCAAGGGATTCCGAGAGCGATTGCGATGCCTGGGCCATCGCGTTCACCCACTGTGCAAGGGAATCTCGATCGAACCGCACACTGGGCATCGCGATCGAAACTGCCAAGGCGCCCGAAATGACTGCGGACTTCACTGCCATTCCAATTGCAGTGATTCCCTCTTCGATGTCCTGATCATTGATCGCAAATTCACACGCATCGAGCACGCTGGTGCCCTTACCCCGCACCGCGCGACCACCAGAGGACATGCTGGCTGGCAGGTACTGACCCTCTCGATTGCTCACTCGAAGGGGTCGATCGGATTCCACACTCGCAACCACCCGTGAGTAGTCGCCCAGGATCAATTGCAGATTCGTCGTCTCCTGGGTTCTCTCGGTCAGTGTGTGGAGTATCGGCAGAGCCCGCCGCCGCAGCTCAGCGAGTGACAGCCCGACCGGAAGGGCCGCCTGTGGATCGTGCAGCGAGGGCCCACGGAGATACTCCCGATCAGGACCTTGAACGGCGAACCCGTGCTGGATCAGCATCGATAGCAGCCGGTGCGCCGTGGAGCGGCCCACCCCTAAATGCTGCGCCACCGTCGACACCTGGAGGACCTCTCCAGCCTGAAGCATGCGAATCAGACGCAGCGCGTTGTCGACCGACTGAATCTGGTAGCGGGATGTGTTCTGCACAGCAGAATAGTACGCTCTGCAGAGAGGAACATACCCGCTTCGGAGGTGACACCATGACCAACCTGTTCTCACTCCCTCTCGTGGAATCCGATGACCAACCCGAGGTGACCGATGATTTGGCCGAGCTGTACCGAGGGTTCGAGGCCGGGTATCTGATCCCCCTGTGGACCCAGATCGGTGATCTCATGCCGAAGCAGCCCCGCAGCAAAGCGCTGCCCCATCTGTGGCGATGGTCGGATCTGGTCGCCCTAGCTGCGCGAGCCGGGGATCTGGTTCCGGTGGGTCGGGGTGGTGAACGACGTGCCATCGCACTGGCCAACCCCGGCCTAGGTGGTCGTCCGTTCGCGACTCCGACGCTGTGGGCGGCGATTCAATACCTCATGCCCCACGAGGATGCGCCGGAGCATCGCCACACCCAACACGCCTTCCGCTTCGTCGTGGAAGGCGAAGGAGTCTGGACGGTGGTGAACGCAGATCCTGTTGCCATGCGCCGAGGCGACTTCCTCCCGCAGGCCGGTTGGAATTGGCATGCTCACCACAACGGCGCCGACGCCCCTATGGCGTGGATCGACGGCCTGGATATCCCGTTTTCCTACTACACCGAGACTCAATTCTTCGAGTTCGGCCGCGAGGTCTTGTCGGATGAAGAACATGCCACACCACAGTTCTCACGCTCCGAACGCCTCTGGGCGCATCCGGGCCTGGTTCCGATGGCGGCAGATTCGACCTCACGCGGGACACCGCTCCTGGCCTACCGCTGGGCTCATACCGATGAAGCACTGGCCGAACAGCTCTCACTGGAGTCCGAGGGATATCCGGCCACCCTCGAACCTGGACACGCGGCGGTGCGATTCGCCGATCCACGATCGGGTGCGGATGTCCTTCCGACCGTCCGGTGCGAGATGCATCGCATCGCGGCTGGCGCCACCACGGCACCCTCTCAGGTCGTTGGCTCAAGCGTGGTCCAGGTGTTCGACGGCGCAGGGAGCGTCACGGTCGGTGACCACACCTGGGAGGTTGAGCGCGGAGACATGTTCGTCGTTCCATCCTGGGCACAATTCAGTGTCGGAGCGAATCCCGAGCAACCCAACTCCGAATCCGGAGCACTCGATCTGTTCGCGTTCAGTGACGCGCCCATCATCGAGGCGATCGGTGCCCATAATCTGCATACAGGAGGACGCAACCGATGAGAATCGCAACCCTTCGCACCGCGCAGGGTCATCGAGCCGCGCGGATCGATAGCGATGTTGCCTACCTTCTCCCTTGGTCGGATGTCGCAGCCGTCCTCACGGATGCTGCCGCCGTCGGTGCGACGTGGACGGACCTCGTCGAGGCGGCAGAAGCGGTGGGATCGACCCCCCTCACCTCAGTCGATTTCGCGCCGGTTATCCCCCGTCCCGGCAAAATTGTGTGCGTCGGGCTGAACTACGCAAAGCACATCACCGAGATGGGTCGCGAACTTCCCGAATTCCCCACACTCTTCGCCAAGTACCCCGAGGCACTCATCGGGGCTCGCGACTCCATCATCATCCCACCCGAGTCGGACGCGGTCGACTGGGAAGCTGAACTTGCGCTCGTGATCGGGACGTCGGTTCGTCGCGCCGATCCAGAGCGAAGCGAGGAAGCAATTGCCGGCTTCTCCATCATGAACGACGTCACGATGCGGGACTGGCAGTATCGGAGTCCGATGTGGTTGCAGGGCAAAACCTTCGAAGCAAGTTCACCCTTTGGACCCGTGCTAGTGAGCCCCGATGAACTCCCGGGCGGCGTTCGCCCCCGGTTGGACATCTCTTCGATCCTCGATGGAGAAGTCATGCAAAGCTCCAACACCGATGATCTGGTGTTCGATCCTCCCAGCTTGGTGGCGTATGTCTCCACCATCATGACGCTCCGCCCCGGAGACGTCATCGCAACTGGTACTCCAGGAGGCGTCGGTCACGCCCGCAAGCCGGCTCGGTACATCACAACCGGCCAGACACTCACGACCAAGGTGAGCAAGATCGGTGAGTTGGTCAATACCGCTGTGGCGGAGACCCTCGGATGAGTTCTCCCTGGGAAACCGCACCGGAGGCACAATGGCTGAGGACAGGATCCTCGCTATTGGCGGCAACGCTCGCCGACGTCAACGCTGAGCAACTGACTGAGGATTCACTGCTACCAGATTGGTCACGCGCGTACGTTGTTTCCCATGTCAGCGCGAACGCGCAGGCCATCGGCCGCCTCCTGCGCTGGGCCAGAACCGGCGAGCCGACCCCGATGTACCCCTCCATGCAAGACCGGGACCGGGAAATCGCTGAGGGGGCTGCACTTTCACTTACTGATCTGACCACCTGGTATGCCGAATCCGATTCAGCAGTACAGAGCGCCTTCGCAGAACTCCCCGACGAAGCCTGGGAGTATCGCGTCATCACCGCCCAAGGGCGGGAGGTACCGGCCACGGAGACCCTGTGGATGCGCAGCCGCGAAGTCTGCATCCACGCAGTGGACTTGAATCTCGGCGTCACCTTCGCCGACCTCCCCGATGGATTCCTCTTCCGCCTCATCACAGAGGCCACCGCACGTTACTCAGCCAGTTCAGAACCGGTCGAGAAGATCTCCATAACGACCGATGACGGTCACAACACCTGGCAGATCGGGAATGGGGATGCCGACGTTTGTGTCATTGGATCCTTGGCTGCGATCTCTCAGTGGCTTGTGGGTCGGGGGGTTCAGCGCCTCGAGACAACGTCAGGGGAAGCCATACCTACACTCCCCAAATGGCTGTGAGGTGCTCCCCCGAGACCACGTAAGGCGCTCTCGAACCTCGTCCCTGTAGGAGGCTGCTCGTAGACCTCGTCGAATGCCTCCCACGCACGCGCCTCGAGGTTGGACAGCGTAGCCCGAAAGACTCCGTGCGCTTCATGCCCTGACCAGTCCCGAGGCAGAAGTCGCGAGGGAAGGTCCGGGTCGCGGAAGGGGAACCTGCGGTAGTCGTGGGTAATCTCGGTTCTGATCACGAAGGCTTCCTTGGGAGTCACCTGTTCTGCGCGCTTGGGCTCCATCCAGGGGGCGTATTGCTCCACGAATGCAACGTAGTCTTGATCCAAAGAGCGAAGGTCCCAGCAGGATGCTGCGATACTGCTGTCTTCGAAAGTCGATCCCGTTCGTGACGAGAAGACCTGGAAGGTGGCGTCATCGGGGAGCAGGGCCTGCAGCCCTGCAGCTCGGTCATGGGGGCCGATCCAGGTGGAAGCCGCGAGGGGTCCGAATCCCCGCCAGGCAAGTTCCTTGCGGAATCGCTCTCTCAACCCGCGATGACGTTCTGGCAGCGAGTACACGATCACCTGCCAGGTCCCATCCCACTCCTCTGATTTGCGTTCGAAGATTCGAGTGAGCCCCTCGTCGAGAAGCCCCCACCCCTTGTCCGTCAAGGAGTAATAGGACGACCGACCCACCCTTTGCGCGGTGAACCAGTGCTCGCGGCGCATGCGTGAGAGCATGACTCGAGTGGCGTCATCGGAAATATCGAACCACGAGAGCAGCTGGACCAGGCTGCTCAGACTGATCCCACCTCCGCGATAGCGAACATAGCTACCGAAAATGTCGAACAGGACTGACCGTGGCTTCATGACACCTCGTTCACTTCACATCGACGAGCGCATCGAGCGCTACGAGTCCCTGGGGTGTGATCCGGAGGGGATTGATCTCGAAGCTCTCCGCTTCTGGCCATGCCTGCAAGGCTGCCTCCAGCTGCCCGACGATACGCAGGACCTCCCCAGCACGATCCGAAGCATCGGGGACCAGCGACGACAGAACATCCCTGACCGTTTCGTGTGATGCGGGGAGTGCGAATATTGCAACAGAGCCGGATGCTTCGACATCTCCTCCACCCAGACCGAGCAGTCCGACACTGCCCCAGGATGGATCATGCCGCGCGGCAATGAACAGATCGGTGCCCGGATCAACCTGCTCCTCGACCAGATATCCGGAATCCCTGCGATCCACCCGGTCGATGTCATCAAGCGCCCTCTCCAATTCCTCAGAGGTGATGACATCAAGGTGGACTCCGCCAACAGCTGCCTTGTGTCCGATCTGCGTGGAATGAATCTTCACAACGACAGGATCACCTTCTGAGGACAGTTCAGCGAATGCTCTACGTGCACTCTGTCGATCTGGACACACACGCGACTCGGGAACCTGCACACCGGCACGTTGGATATACGCCTTCGCATCTGCCTCCGTCAGTGGGAGTGCTACGTCGACGATCGGTGTTCCTACAATCGGATTCGAATTCTTCTGGTCACGCAGGAAAGCTGCTCGGCGATCCTCAAAGAGGGCCCACGCGCCCCGCGCAGCTCTCTCCGGGTTGGTGTAGAGGGGGATTCCCGACCGACGTAGCACTTCGCGTGCACGGCCTACCTCATCTACCAGACCGTTGGTCGAAGCGAGAAGAGGTACGTTCGATGACCGAGCGGCGCGGTCGAGGCTGGACTCGAGATCGACTGCACCCGGCTCGAGTAGTGCGTACACCACCACTACGTCGATTCCGGGATCCGATCCAACGACTGTCAGGATCTCGGCAAAGGCATCACCCGGCCGCCCGGTGTCAACTGGATTCTGGCGATGCGTGAGCGCTGGCAACAACTCCTCGAGCCGTTCAGCCACCGGAGGAGACAGCGGCGGTACGGCCACGCCCAGTGTCTGCAGCCGATCGGTAAGGAGGATGCCCGGACCGGCCTGGCCTGTGACTACTCCTGCCGCTGCGGGGCGCGGCCCGGGCGCCAGTCGAGTGATCGACAGACCCGTTACCGCATCCACGAGATCACCGAGGGTGGATACGACAACCGCCCCTGCCTCCGTCAGAAGAGCCTGGGCTACCTTCCAATCGCCTGTCAGGGCCCCGGTGTGCGAGGCTGCTAGCCGATCGACATCGGAGACACCCGACTTCAGCACCACCACAGGCACCGAGCGTGATGCCAACTCGATTGCCTGAATCAATCCCGCCCCATCGGATGTTCCCTCCAAGTGGACGCTGATACACGAGTGCTGTCCACGCCTCGCGATCGCGGTGATGAGTTCGGGTAGGTCAACATCAACAGCATTCCCTGTTCCGATCATGGTGCCCACACCGATGCCCTCTGAATGCAGTGCCAGAGCAGTCGCGTGGGCTACCCCACCACTTTGAGCGATGACGGCTACCGATCCCGGCATCAACCGAGTCACTGCCGGTACGAATGACGCATGCAACTGCAGCGGTGGAAGAGCCATTCCCGAAGTATTGGGTCCTAGTATCCGCATTTCGTGCCTGCGCCTGATCTTGTCGACCTCGGCTTGGAGCGCAATCCCTTCAGGACTTCCCGTTTCAGCGAAACCACCCGAGCAAATGATGGCTGCCTTGACCCCGTGCTTTCCCAGGTTCTCCAACGCCGTGGGAATAGCCTCACTGGGTACAGCGAGGACAGCCAGGTCGATGCAGGCATCAAGTTCAGCCATGTCAGTGACGATTCGTCGTCCCAGAACCTCTCCCTCGCTCCTCCCGAGGCCAAACACCTCACCGGAGAAATTGCCGAGATTCGTCATCAAGGCGTGCCCGGCTTTCGCGGAATTCTCAGAAGCACCCACCACCACGACACTTTCAGGCGACAGGAGACTCTCCAGTCCGAGTTGCTGGGAGATGCGGGGAAAATAGGCGGCACTGGGAACTCCCACCACCAGATCAGCTCGATCCGCGTTCAGATGCGTCAGAGCCTCCTGGTCGCTGCTGCATCCCCACACCATGATCGGAATACGCACATGGGGTCGGATGATGATCCCTGCATGCACGATCAGGGAACGCCGATCAATGTCCGATGCGGCTGCTTCCAGACAGATCGCACTCGCTCCGGCAGCTTCAGCTAACCGGGCGGCTTCGAGTAGGTGCTGCCACCCCTGTTCATCATCGATCGAAGAGGGGGTGATGAAACGGACGGCGTGGAGCCTCGAGGGTGCGGCAACCCCCGCATCGACTATCAGAAGATCTGCATCAGTGTTGTGTGACGAGATCCGATCCGGATGGATCCTGGCCGCAATCAACGTCGACCCGTTAGTAAAGGCAGCTCTCACTTCCGCCACGTCTTCTGGCTCGGGGTCGGTGATCACCACCAGGCTCGGGCATTCACCTTCACGGGCTGCGATGGTGAGCATCCGACGTCGCTGGAGAGGATCGGACGAAAGGACCAGGCCGCGACGGTGCGCGAGGATTAAGTCTTCACTGAGACGCAACGGCGCTTCAAGCGCACCCGGCCTTACGGCCTGAGATGTGAAATCCGGATCCCGCCTCGCGAGGTGTTCGATGGTCTCACGGCCGGTTCGGGTAAGGAAGTTCACCGAGACCGTGTCAAGATCGCGATCCACCCACGATTGAAAATTCTCCCACCAGCCACGGCTCGGTTCCGCGAGTTGCTGGATCTTGGTGACGGACGGCTTGCGCAATCTCTCGTACTCGACGAGCGCCTCTGGGAAGCCGTCATCACGGAGCAGTACCTCAGCGAGGGCGGCCGCATCTTCCATGGCCATCTTCGTTCCAGATCCGACGGAGAAGTGAGCAGTATGCGCGGCGTCTCCGAGGATGACGACCTTGTTCGCCGCCTTCCAGGACTGATTCCGCACCGTGGGAAATTGACGCCATTGCGAGGCGTTCCCCACAAGCGCCTGGCCCTGGAGGGAGTCCGTGAAAATCTCCTCGCAGAACGCCTTCGAGTACTCATCGGTCTCACCGATGCCGAGTGCCGGACGGCCGGCAGGGTCCAGTCCGGCTCGTTGCCACGTATCCGCATCGACCTCGACGATGAAGGTCGACAATTCATTCGAGAACGGATACGCATGCGTGGAGAACGGTCCATAGGGGGTATCCACGAAGTGGAAGGTCAGTGCGTCATACCGTCGAGGCGTAGCGAACCAGATGAATCGTGCTCGCCCCATGCGGATATCCGGCTGGAACTCATCCGCCCAGTGCTGGCGAACGAGACTGTTCAGTCCGTCAGCCCCCACCAAGAGGTCCGATGCCTGCAGGATCTGATCAAAATCCACGACTTCGTGTTCATAGTGAACCGGTACGTCCAACTCCCTGGCTCGCTGTTGCAGAATCGCCAGTAGTCGATGGCGTGCAATCGCCGAGAACCCGTGGCCTCCGGTCCGCCGCACACCGTGCCAGGTTCCCACTTCGATGTCGGTCCAGGACTGGAACTCACATCGAATCCGTTCAAGGGAGACTGGATCGGCCTGATCGAGGAGTTCGACGGTTCGGTCGGAGAAGACGACCCCGAAACCGAATGTGGCGTGCGGAGCATTGCGTTCGAGTACCTGGATCGACCAGTCGGGTCGGTGCTGGCGCAGGAGTATCGCAAGAAAGAGTCCCCCTGGACCCCCCCCGATGATGTTGATCTTCTTGTGTGCGTCAGCCACGACGGATTCGCCAATCCCCTATTCAGCCACGATGCGGCACTGGTGCCGACCTAGACCAGTGATGTGCAGCGTGAGCGTTTCGCCAGCGTCGAGGTATCGACCACGTGCCATCCCCACACCTGCTGGGGTTCCTGTAGAGACAATGTCACCTGGTTTGAGGGTGACGAATCGACTCGCATAGGAGATCTGCTCCGCGATGGAGAAGATCATGTCTCCGGCCAGACTGTCCTGCATCAGCTCGTCACCCACCCACAGTCGGAGTCGAAGTGATTCGGGATCTGCCACCCTACTGGCGGGGACCAACACCGGCCCCATCGGAGTGAAAGTGTCGAAGGACTTCTGGCCGAACCAGTCTGACGAGAACATCGGCCAGTCGGGGCGCCGCACGAAGTCGCGGGCTGACATGTCATTGCACAGGAGGTACGCCGCGACATGATCCATCGCGTCCTCGACGGGAATGCGACGACCTTGACGGCCGATCATCACGGCCAACTCGACCTCCCAGTCGAGTTGCTCCACGTCAGATGGCTTCACGATGTCGTCTGTTGGTCCCACGACACTTCGCATGGGCTTGAGAAACACGTACGGGTCGTTCGAACCAGTCGTGACCTGCTGTCCGACCTTGTCTGATGACTCCGCTTCCTTGGTATGCGCAGCATAATTCGCGGCGGTGAAGATCAACATCGCCTCGGGCAGGACCGGAGCGTCGAACACCCCGTCATCCACGTTCTGCCACCCTTGGACCGACTCTGGATTGGCCCGGAGGAACTCAGCGCAGTTGCCGATGATCGGCTGCCACGTCGCCCAATCCTCTACCAGGTCGCGCAGAGACATGCCGCCAGGCGCAGACCCTTCTCCCTGCGCCAGTATGGCGTCCTCAAGCGGGACGAATGCATCGTCGACCACGAGGGCCAATCTGTGTGGACTACCCCGGAGCAGGGCAATTCCCTCCACGATGTCGGAAGGGGGCACTAGCTGCCCTCTTCCCATACGGAGAGCACCACTCGTCCTACGTTCTCCTGGTTCTCGATGCAGCGATGCGCATCGCGCACGGACTCCAGCGGAAATACATCACTGATGACCGGCCGCAGCCCTTCTTGGACGAGATCCCACAACCGGTCAGCCGCCGGAGGGTTGTAGGTTCGCACGCCGAGCACGCTCAGATTCCTGGTGTAGAGATCTCGGACATCGAGCGGTACTTCACCCCCGAATTTCGCGCCGGAGGTCACCACCCGTCCACCATCTCGCAAACTCGCGATCGTCGATCGCCACAGCGTTGGGTCCCCGATGTTGTCGACGACCAGGTCAGCTCCTGCACCGGTGATTGCATGGACTTGCGCTGCTAGATCAACGGCGGATGTGTCAAGAACGTGTTCGACTCCCAATTCGCGCAGACGTTCGCGCTTACCCTCGTCCCTGGATGTAGCGATGATCCGACCTCCCAGATGCTGAAGCACCTTGATCATCATGCTCCCGGCCGCAGACGCGGCAGCCTGCACGAGAACCCACTCTCCGGGCTCGAAGCCAGCATGCTGGAGTTGTCGAACCGCGAGAGGTCCATTGAGTGCCAGAGCAGCCGCTTCGACGAACGAGACACCCCCCGGCAAGGGACGAAGGCAAGAAACGGGAACCACTGAGTACTCAGCGGCTGAACCTTCACGGTGGACTCCGAGCAATCCGACGGTTCCATCGGGTTTCAGGTAGGCCGCCTGGACAACGACGCGGGTACCGGGGGTGACCCAATCCGGGACCTCGCCACCAACCGAGTCGACGACACCGGCGTGCTCAACTCCCAGGATGTGGGGAAAGGAGTAGGACGCGAAGGGTACTTTTCCTGCCCTGTTGGATACATCAAGGAACGAATTGACCGAAACAGCTCCAACACGGATTCGCACTTCTCCCACGCCGGGTTCGGGAGTCGGCATGTCCTCGATATTCAACACCTCGACATCGCCGTGCTCTCGAATGACGACAGCACGCATGGTCAACTCCTCGGCGTCGGCTCGTGATTCTGGAAGAACTCCTCGGGCTGCGGCGGTCCCCACATAGCAACCGGGGCTTCGGTGTCGTCCCAGTCAGTGGGCTCCCAGGCGGAGGTGATCTGGTCGATGTCGGCGAAGTACTCCACCCAACTGCCCCAGGGGTCGCGGGTGTAGTGGAAGAGATTGGAGCCCAGCGCATGTCGCCCCAGGCCAAAGCACATCGTGGCACCGGCGCCGTCTAACTTGTCCTTTCCGACCGCCATCTCGTCGATTCCGCTCACCTCGAAACTCGCGTGATGGAACCCCCGACGGTCGGACTGAACGAATCCGAAAACGTGGTGATCTCCAGAGCCAACATTCATGAATGCCACCACAGGGAACGGTGCTGGTGCCCCTGGAGGCTGGACCATGATGCGATCCGACAAGCGAAGCCCGAGAACGTCGCCATAGAACTCCTGGGCATCAGGGACGCTGGAGGTGAACATCAATGAGTGCCCCAGCCGACGCGGACGCGGCTCCTTGGGGGACGAACGCCACGCGGGAACGTCGACGCGACGGTACTTACCGACGTTGGGCTCAGGGAGGTGATCGTATGACACCGGTTGCGCGGGTGCCGTATCGACGACATTCACCCACATGCCTTCGAAATCCTTGAACCAGATCCCGCCGTTGTCGGCGCCTTCTGGTGCCTCGGTGTAGTGCTCGACCCCACGAGCCGTGAGTCGTTCCACGACACCGGCGACCCCTTCTTCAGTCGCGGTGAACGCATAGTGGTGAAGCCGCTTCTCCGGGCCCTCCAGCAGGACGATCTGATCCTGGTCCCGCCCGAAACAGCGCATCGCGACCTGGTCGCCTCGCTCGTGGGCTTCGAGCCCGAATGCCTGGTAGAAATCCCGGCCCACAGCCGGATCAGGGACGGTGAGAGCGACATGCTTCAAGGATGTAACGGACATTGGACCTCCCGTAGATCACCGACAGCACTCGGAAACATATAACGATTTCTTGGAACCTTGAGAAATATTGTCATGGGTCTGTCCGCTTGTCTAGACCTACTCGGCCATCGCCACGCGGGGAAACTCCCGGAGGACCTGCGGATTGTCGACGGTTGAGAGATCCCCCGGACTCTCACCCAGGGCGACGGCACGTATCGCCCTGCGGACAGTCTTGGCGGTTCGTGTGCGAGGAAGATCCGGGACGACAACGACAGCCGTGGGTGCGAACGCCTTGCCCAACGCCCTCACCACGGCGGCGACGATGTCTTCTCGCAGCGTCTCGGTCATGGATTCACCTGGTGCGAGCACAACGAAGAGCGCAACCGCCTCCCCCTTCGTCGGGTGGGGAAGCCCGACGGCAGCCGCCTGGACGACAGCGGGGAGAGAAAGTGCCGCGGCCTCTACCTCGACCGGGCCGAGGCGCTTGCCTGCGACGTTCATCACATCATCCGATCGACCATGCAGGGTCCAGAAGCCCTCAGCATCAAACGACGCCCGATCACCATGGCGCCACACCTGGGGCCACGTCGAGAAATACGTCTCCAGGAATCGGGAATGATCTCCCCACACGGTCGACGCCATACTCGGCCAGGGGCTGATACAGACGAGTTCGCCGGGCGCTCCCCCGGTCGGTTGGCCATCCTCTCCCCACACATCGACCGCCATTCCCCAACATCTTGCCCCGACCGATAGTGGTTTGATCCCCTCGATCAGGCTCGCACTGAGGAAGCAGGCACCAACCTCGGTTCCCCCGGTGAAATTGATGATGGGGATACGACCGTCGCCCAAAGTCTGGAACAGCCACCACCAGGCCTCCGGGGTCCAGGCTTCACCACTGGAACCGAAGGTGAGCAGATCCGGCACAGCATCGGGTCCGAGCCCCTGCGGAAAGGACCCCATGAGAGAGCGGACCAGGGTGGGTGCGAGACCCAGTGCGGTCAGGCGATGGCGGCGGGCAAAGTCGATGATGCGTTGATCGTCCGGATAGTCCGGTGCACCAGAGAAGCAGACCACTGTTGCCTCGTTAACCAATCCACCCACGATCACCCAGGCGCTCATAATCCAACCCAGATCCGTGACCCAGGAGACTCGATCCCCGGATTGGACGTCGAATTGGAAGGCAGCTTCCTGGGTCAACTTGACTGTCAGGCCGCCATGTCCGTGGACTACCCCTTTCGGCTTACCGGTCGTTCCTGATGTGTAGGCGATGAGCACCGGGTCTTGCGCACGGGCAGGAAAGGGGTCCACCATCGGTTCCACTCGTGCGGCGACATGCGCCCAGGACACTGCGCTGAGCGGCAGCTCGCTATCAGGGGAGTTCCAGACGAGAAGGGTGGATCGCATCCCGCTGTCGCTGATCGCCTGGGTGGCCACGCCGAGCAGGTCAATCGACTTGCCTCGCCTCGTGACACCGGTTTGCGTGACTACCGCCACGGCACCGCTGTCTTGGATACGAAGGGCAGTCGCCTCGACCCCGAACCCGGAGAAGACCGGGACCGCCACCGCACCGCACCACGCAACCGAGAGAAGAGAGATCACTCCCTCACCAGACAGCGGAAGAAGGAGCACTACCCGGTCGCCTGGCTTGACTCCTGCCTCACGCAGGACCGACGCACCACGCTGGACCTCGGCGAGAAGCTCTGAGCCGGTCCATGACGAAGTGGATCCGGCCTCGACCTCCGTGACGAGGGCAACCCGTTGGGATTTTGACCATTTGGCGAGCGCTGCGTGTGCAAGATTGAGTCGCGCCCCCACGAACCACCGTGCCTCGGACATGTGATCGCCAAGGCTGAGTATCTCCATCGGTGGGGTGATGAAGGGGATCTGTAAAAAGTCGATCGCATGACCCCAGAACCACTCTGGATCATCTATGGATCGTTGGACTGCTTGGGCACGATCGGTCATCCCAACGCGATCGAGGAACAGGGCTTCCACGGGTTGTCGACGCGAGGCAGGCAGGGACCAGACTCGGACGTCATGCGATTCAACCGGCATTGCTCTCCTCCGATGCACGTTGGGCAGCACCTGCTCCCACTATGGCCACTATGGCCCCCGCGACTCCCAGTAGTGCGAAAGCTCCGAGGAGCCCGACGGCTGCAACCACGGGAGCTGCCACATACGGACTGCTGAACTGGCCGAGGTAATTGGTCACTCCGAGGCCGGAAGTCACGCGACCCCGCATGGGTGGAGGGGCGCAGTTTCCTACCGACACCATGAGTGAAGGTACGGCGAGTCCGTGTGCGGCCCCGAACAGCCCCATGGCAACAGCGATTCCACCGACGGCATCGGTCACCAACAGCGTGCACGCCGAAGCGACATAGAGCAGGCCCGCCGACCACAGCAGGACACCTACGGAGAGCCGCTTGCGCAACCGTCCGTACATGCTCGCCACCACGAACGCAGCCAGGTTCATGGCACTGAGGAACAACCCCACGATGGCCGCGTTCCCGAGTCCGATCTCGGCGAGGAGCTGGGGGACGAATATCACCACGAGGTAGAGCCCCACATAAGAGGTAAATGCTGCCAGGTACAGCCTCTGCAGTCGACGATCTGACCGGATGAGCGCCCATACTCCCGGTGGGGGTCTGCCCCCAGGGGCATCCTTAGGCAGGGTCACCCACACGAGGAGGCCGATCGGCAGGGCAGCGAGATACACGAGGAAGGCCCCACGCCAGGTGGCAATCGCAGCCAGACCACCGAGGGTGGGATAGAGGATCCCGCCGAACTGATTGGCTGCCGCGCGCCACCCCATGACCACGTTGCGCCGCTGACCTTCCGTGGTCTGAAGGATGACCACGGTGATCGCCGTGAAAATAAAGCCGGTGGCGATACCGAATGGGATCCTGGTCGCCAGCAACCACCAGACGTTGGGCATGAAGGCCCCTAGACCGCCGAAGATGCCGAACCCGAGCAGCCCCCACAGCAGCGGGAGCCTCGCACCCACTCGATCGATAAGGACACCGGCCACCGGGCTGGCTGCCGCGATGAAGATCGTGTGAGCCGTCACGAGAGCACCCGCCCCCACCGCGGACAGATCGAAGGCCACCCGCAGCTCATTCAGGGCGGGTACGACGACCGCTCCCGACATGATCGGAAGCGTCGACGAGGCGAGGATCGAGATCAACGCCCCGGTGCGCAGCGCAGGCTGGGAGGGTTGCTGGTTCAACTCCTGTGTCATTTCACGCCGCCTCCTCCAGCACGCGTTACGCGAATCTTCCGCTCGACGGGTGCTTCAGGCAGCACAGCCGCGACGCCCTTTCGACACGTAGGTTTCAGAGTCGGCCATATTGGACAACGAATCGGCAACAGTCCTGTGGGAGTGACTTCGCAGCCTCTAGGGTCACCCTCGGTAGAAATGTGACAAAACTATTGATTTAGGTGCCCTAACTGTTGCACACTTGGGCGCCAGACCACTGGAGGGATTGCCCATGCTCGAAGGTTTCGTGCCGTGGCCCGATGAGGTCGCCGCACGATACCGAGATTTGGGCGTGTGGCGTGGGGAGTCACTCCTGGTCGATCTGAGGCGACCTGCCACCGATCCCCGCCCGCTGGCACTCGTTGACGCAGAACGCACGCTGACCCGCGGTCAACTGTGGGATGCCGTGGCGACCAGAGCTCGGGGCCTGCTGACCTGCGGGCTCGAGCCCGGTGACCGCATGGTGATCCAGTTACCCAATTCGACCGACCTCGTCATCACGTTCCTGTCCTGCCTGTGGAGCGGGATCATTCCCGTGATGGCCCTACCCGGTCACCGGCGGGCCGAACTCGTGCATATCGCCAGCGTGGCCACGGCACGGGCCATGTGCGTGTCGAGTACCCCGGCCCCTGACATCGATTTCCTCGAACTCGCCGCCCAGGTTGCGCACGAGGTTCCCAGCCTTGAGATCCTCGTCGAAGACGGGCTGCGCTGCGCTGGAATCTCACTGGATGACATCTCACGGGCTGGCACGGGGATTCAGGCCGAGCCCTACGAGGCGGCCGGCTCCGAGATCGCGCTGTTCCTCCTGTCCGGGGGCACGACCGGACTGCCCAAGCTCATTGCCCGGACGCACGACGATTACGCCTACAACATCAGGCAGTCCAGTGCGGTCAGCGCCCTCGGCCCCGAATCCCGCTACCTGGTGGCGCTCCCTGCCGGCCACAACTTCCCGCTCGGCTGTCCTGGGATCCTGGGAACGATCTCTCACGGGGGTCTCGTCATCGTAGCGGCCTCACCTTCCGAACGCGGATCCTTCAGCCTCGCCCGGGAGTACCGCCCCACTATTTCGGCCGTCGTGCCCGCTGTTGCGATCTCCTGGATGGAATCCGAGGCCCGGGATGCGCTTGCCTCCCTCGATGTACTCCAGGTCGGTGGAGCGCGCTTGAATCCCGAGGTCGCCCAGCAGGTGAAGCCCCGACTCGGGTGCACCCTTCAGCAGGTGTTCGGTATGGCCGAGGGTTTGTTGAACTACACCCACCTCGATGATCCCGACACCACCATCGTGGCGAGCCAGGGCCGGAAAGTCTCCACGCTGGACGAGATCACAGTGGTCGATGATCACGATCACCCGGTAGGACCTGGCGAGGTGGGTGAACTACTCACCCGAGGCCCCTACACGATCCGTGGATACTTCCGGGCTCCCGAGCATAATGCCCGCTCGTTCACGTCCGACGGGTTCTACCGAACAGGTGACCTCGTGCGCGTCGACGAGCACGGCAACATCACGGTCGAAGGTCGGTCGAAGGACCACATCAATCGCGGCGGAGAGAAGATCTCATCCGAGGAAATCGAGAATGTCGTACTCGCCCACCCGCATGTGATCAATGCTGCAGCCGTCGGCATGCCTGATGCGAAACTCGGAGAGCGAATCTGCGTGTTCGTCGAGACTTCCGGACCGGTCACGCTCGAGGAGATCCTGGAGATCTTCGTGGAGAAAGGGTCTGCTTCATTCAAGGCCCCCGAGCGATTGGAGATCGTCGAAGCGCTGCCCCTAACCAACGTCGGCAAGGTGGACAAGGCCGCACTCCGCGGCGGGCTCACAACTGCAGGGAAAGGAACATAATGCGACTCGGCACTATTCGGCGCGATGGTGACACCGTGGCGGTTGTCGTGGAAGGCGACTCCGCCACAGTTCTTTCGGCGAGTGATGTAGCGGCTGTGCTCGCGCACGGGCTGGGCGAACTCGACTCACTCAGAACCACCCAGACACTACCCCTTTCGGCTGTGGACTTCGCCCCGCTGGTTCCCAACCCGGGTGCAACCTGGTGTGTGGGGCTGAACTATGCCGGCCACGCCGAGGAGACCGGTGCGCCGCTTCCGGACTTCCCCACCGTCTTCAGCAAGATGGCGTCAGCCCTGATCGGCGCCCATGACGACATCCGGTTCCCGCTTGCGACCGTGAGTGACCAGATGGACTGGGAAGCCGAACTGGTCGTGGTCATCGGAAGCTCGATCCGCTATGCCGATGAGGCCCAGGCTGAGGCAGCCATCGCGGGCTACACCGTCGGCAACGACATCTCCGTGCGCGATTGGCAACTGCGAACCACTCAGTGGCTGCTGGGCAAGACGCTGGAGTCTTCGTCCCCTGTGGGGCCGTGGTTGGTCACGAAGGACGAATTCGGACCCCTCGAAGGCAAGTCCATCACCTGCGAGGTCGACGGCAAGATCGTGCAGGAGTCGGATACAGGTGATCTGCACTTCAAGCCGGCGACGCTCATCTCCTACATCAGTCAGATGACCACCTTGAATCCCGGGGACCTGATCTTCACCGGCACCCCCAGCGGTGTGGCGCTGTCGCGCGAGGGTCAGCCCTGGTTGACCCCCGGAGCCGTGGTCCGGACTCACATCGATGGCATTGGCGATCTGGTTAATACCTGCGTCCGAGCCTGATCGGGAGGAGCGATGACTACAGGCCCCACCATCGAGATCGGTGACGAGTCTGCCCCCGCAACAGCGGCGTGCATCGAAGGTCGCGACGTCGGCAAGATCTTCGGCGAGGTGGTCGCTCTGGAGGGAGCCACCTTCACCGTTCCCCAGGGGGGATTCGCGTCCGTCCTCGGACCGAGTGGCTGTGGAAAATCGACGCTGCTACGCCTCGTTGCAGGTCTCGACAGCCACTCCGGCAGCCTGACGGTTAAGGGGACCGAGGTCACTGGTCCACGCGAGGACGTCGGGATGATGTTCCAGCGTCCGACTCTTCTGCCCTGGAAAACCTCTATCGAAAACGTCCTCCTGCCCACGCAGATCAAGGGTCGAGTGTCTCGATCCGACCGGGATCAGGGTATGGAACTGCTCCACATGGTGGGTCTGGATGGCTTCGAATTCTCCTACCCACGTCATCTCTCCGGTGGCATGCAGCAGCGGGTAGCTCTCGCCCGGCTCCTCATGACCGGAGCGAGTGTCCTCCTGTTGGACGAGCCTTTTGGAGCGCTTGACGAATTCACTAGAGAGCGGCTGAACCTGGAATTGCTGCGGATCCATGCGAACGTGAATGCGACCACGATGTTCGTGACACACAACATCTCCGAAGCGATCTTTCTCGCTGATGATGTGCTGGTCATGACCCCCAGACCTGGTCGGCTGGCCCAGGTGATCAGGGTTCCCTTCGAGCATCCACGGCATATCAGCCTGACCCGAACCAAGGAGTTCAACGACTTGGTTTTCTCAGTCCGAGAGATTTTGGGAGCAGACCAGTGAGCGAGATCGTCGTACAGCAAAGTTCCGTCAGCGGAAACACCGGCTGGCGATCCATCGTCCGGCAAATGCCATTGCAACTCGGAGCTTTCGCTGCAGTCATCTTCGTGTGGTGGTTCGTCACGGCCAACGAACTGGTCAGCCCGCGCATCCTGCCTGCCCCAGGTGAGGTCGTGGTCGCATTCTGGCAACTCCTCACCACCGGGGTCCTCATCGACAACCTCGGCGTGACCGTCTACGAGGTCATCGCCGGATTTATCCTCGGCAGCCTCGGCGGGTTCCTCATCGCCGTTTTCGCCTCGCTATCCTCGCCCTTCCGCCAGGTCGTAACCCCGTACATGGTGGCGCTGCAGGTCACTCCACGCGTTGCTATTGCGCCACTACTCTTCATTTGGCTTGGCTTTGGGACCCTTCCCAAGGTCGTGTTGGCGGCCACTATCTGCTTCTTCCCAGTGTTCATCAATACCCTGACCGGACTCACCATCATCGGAGAAGATGAGCGAGAACTCTTCCGCTCGCTGCGCGCTTCCAAGGTGCAGGAGTTCTTCAGGCTTCGTCTGCCATCGGCCATGCCCGTGACCTTCGCCGGGCTCAAGACGGCGATCTCCTTGGCCTTGATCGGTGCGATCGTCGGTGAGTTCGTCTCCGCCGAAGAAGGCCTCGGCCTGCTGATCCAGCGATTCTCCTTCCAACTAAATACCCCGGCCGCGTACGCGGTCCTGTTCACCCTGACCATTCTCGGGCTTCTGCTCTATGCCCTCATGGAAGTTGCCGACAGATTCGTCGTCTTCTGGAACAGGGACGATCGAATGCTCCACCGCACTCGCCGCATGGAAGCTCGCTATCAGCGGCAGCTACGCAAGAAGAATGAGACGCATCGCTCAAACGACTCCGGGCTCGTCACATCGGGATCCGGGACTACATCCCCACAGGGAGGAAAATAGATGAGAACACCATCCATTCGGTTTGCCGCTGTGCTCGCAGCAGGTGCACTCGCCCTCGCAGCTTGCGGAGGTAGTGACTCTGATTCGGGAACGTCCGGCTCAGCGACACCGACATCGACCTCGGACAGCAGTCCGACCGGTGAGCCCGCAGCGGAATGCGGGACGATCAACTTCCTGCAGCCGCTACCAGAGTCGATCATCTTCTGGCCCCTGATCACAAGCAGGGCGCTCGGCTACTTCGCCGACGAGGGCATCGAGGTCAACCTGCTTCCCGGTGGGGAACTGCCCGAGACGGCTTTCGTCGAGAACGGTGAGGCGGACATCGCTTCAGCAGGTGGACCCGAGGTCATGCAGGCCATCGACGCGGGCGCTGATCTCAAGGTGGTCTACGACTACTGGAATGTCGCTGCCGAAGGCTTGGTCACACTGGCCGATGGGCCCTCTACTCCGGCAGAGGTCAAGACCGTGGGTCTTGTCACCGATAGTGACGCGGCCACCGTGGAGATCATCTGGGCTTCACTCGGCCTGGATCCTGCATCAGTGAACACCATCACGCTGGGTGAGAGCCCTGCCATCCTGGCCGAATCCCTCGAGAACGGATCGGTCGACGCGGTCGCTGGTGCGATCTCGGACTTCATCGGGATTCAGGCCGCTGGAGTCCAGATCAAGGACATTGCACCGGCGGAGTTCAGGGCTTCTCCTTCAGCGTCCTTCATCGTCACTCCTGATTCCATCGCCAACAATGGGGCCTGCATCCAAGGCTTCCTCCGTGCATGGGCGAAGGGCACCTACGCAGGCCTGGTGAACCCCGAGGCCACCCAGGCGATGGGCCGTGCAGCGGTACCCGAGGAATGGCTTGATGAGGCCACCGGTATCGCCTCCTACGAGCAGTCCGTTGCCTACCAGGAGCCAGTGGATCCCGGTGGGCTCTTCGGTGTCGTGCAGAAAGCTGTATGGCAGGCCCAGGCCGACGACCTGATCGCTATCGGTGAGCTCGACGTCGAATCGCTCGACGTCAACACGTTCATCGACGAGCAGTACATCCCCGGTGCCAACGACTGGGATCGCGCTGAGGTCGAGGCCGACACCAAGGAGTGGGCGGCAGCCAACAACGGGTAAGTAAGCGAAAGAACTACGCAATCATCCATCGTGGGTGGGGAGTGGGACTTCGACACTCCCCACCCACGATGACTACATCGGAGAGTTGCGAAAGGGCATCATGATCATCGATACGCACAGCCACTGGATCCCACCCGCTTACGCGAAGGCTCTCGAAGAGGAGGGCAGGCTGGATGCGGCCGTTGAGGCAACCCGGCAAATCGTGATGAGCGCCCAGGGCGCCGACCTCCTGACGAACCTCGATGCCCGCTTCCGTGAGATGGACGAGGCTGGTGTGGATGTCGCAGTTATCGAGATACCGCCTCCCGGGGTCGGATTCTCCGACCCCGCACGAGCCGCAGCAGCCGCCGCCGCCGTCAACGACGAGTTGATCGCTGCCTGCGAAAAGCATCTCGATCGACTCCGGGCGATGATCACCCTGCCACTCCCCCACCCGGAGGAAGCCATCGCAGAAATCGAACGGGTCTCGGATCACGAGCTCGTCCGCGGCGTCGAGCTCTTCGGTGTGACGAGTAGGTTCCAGACCGATAATCCGGATTTCGAAGCGGTGCTGCGTGCGATCGCCGACGCCGGCCTGGTCGCCCAGATGCACCCGGCATTCGAGCCACCTGCAGACGCCATGCGCGCCTGGGGCTTGGGAGGATCCCTTGGAGCCGTCTTCGGGAACAGCCTGGCTGCAGCACGCCTGATCCTGTCGGGAACCCTGGACCGCATTCCCGACCTCGATCTCATCGTGACTCACCTCGGTGGCACGCTGCCGTTCCTCGAAGTGCGCATCGACGACCTCAGTGGTCATGGAGATGCGCTCAACTCCCTCGGATATTACCTACGGGAGCGCGTGTGGGCGGACAACTGCTCCTACCACGAGCCGTCCCTGGTCTGCACGGTCGAGACTATGGGAGCACATCGAATCGTGACTGGTTCGGACTATCCGTTCCGCGGCACCGTGAAGCGATGCATCGACGACATCCGCACTAGTCGACTGTCTCCCGAGGACAAGGATCTCATCCTTCACCACAACGCCCTGCGCTGGTTTGAATAACTCATGATCGGCAGACTTCAGCAGATGGACCTGGGCCCGCACCTTCGTCGACCTCAGGTAATCCGCGACTGAGGCGAGCCGGTATACGCCAGCACACCCGGTCGGACTGCTTCGCGCTCTAGGGTTGGCCCATGCGCGAGCGGACGATCACGCTCGGGTTGTATCTGCTCACCGCGATCTGCGGAGTGATCGACGCCACGAACTTCCTCGCCCACCCCGTCCCCGACGTCGCAACCAATGTGATGACCCTGACCCTCGTTCGACTGCTGTCGAACTGGTCTATCGTCGGTGTCACCAACGCCTGCTGGCAGTTCCGGGTGGCGTCGTTGGCGATCTTCTTTCTCGGTGCGATTCTGGGGGCCGTCCTCGTGCGTTTCGGCCCGGCACCGGGATTGTGGGTCGCTACGCTCGGGTACCTCGTAGCCCTGCCCCTAATGCTGTTCGGCAGGTCCCCCCATGGAACCTCCACTACGTCCCCATCGGAGAATCCGTGACCACGACCGTGAGCACCAAACCAGCGTCCGGCCTGACGGAACTGACTTCTACCCTGCTCGAATTCGTATGCCGGGCGGGGAATCTACGAAAAGATTCCCCCGCCTCCGTGATGCTGAGGCGTGGATTGCCACTCAACGACAGCGCAAGGAACGAATCTCGGCAGGTTTAGAGGAATCCACTCCGAGGCGTCCGACGAGGGCGCTCGGCAGTGTGAATTCCGAAGTCCAGCGGTGGATTGACAGCTGGAGTGATATCTCCGAGCGTACTCGGAAGGACTACATAGAGATAGCCGCAAACACGCTTTACTCCATTTGCGGCCTGCAGGTTGGGGAGGTCACTGCTGCTGACATCCACACCTGGGTGCGCACGGACCTATATGGCCGAGGACTTTCCGCTCAGCGAGTGAAGAAGTCAGTCACGGTAGTGGGGGCCATGTTCGGAATGCTCGAGGCATCTGATGACCTAGAGGTCAACCCAGTCGCCAAGGCAAAGGCTCGCTGGCCCGGATTACTAAAGCCACCCACAGATCAAGTCGGACGCGTTCGTGCTGCACATGAGCCGTTGACGCAAGACCAACTGGATCGGATTGCTGCAGCAGCGCAAGCACCGTTCGATCTGGCCATTCATCTGCTTGCCGTCTCTGGTATCCGAACTGGTGAACTGTTGGCTCTCGAACCACGTCACAGGGTTGCCCCCAGCCTCTCCTCGGCCACCTCATCCACTGTCGATCCCGCACTTTCGAGCAGCGCAATCGCCGGAGCGAGAACGGTGGCGTACAGACAGTAGGGGCGGCCCTGCAGCATGAGGGCGAATGCGGCCATGAGGAAATCTGTCCCGGCTAGAGATAGCAGCGCTCCACTCGGCAGCACCGCTCCACAAAGAATTGCGATGATGAAGCCGAGAAGTGTCCCAGCCGCCCGGCGGACAGCCCTGTGAAATCCGTCCCCAAATGATGGTTGGAAGACCACCAGGATGGTGAGGATGATCCAGCCACCCGTATGGCCAAGATCGAGGTCAACGACAAAGTATGTCGCCACACCGACGAGCAGGGCGAGGATCAGGCTGTAGGCGAGCACCCGATACGGATCGAGACCAATGTATGCATGGACCCGTAGTCGATGCCGAAGCACAAGAGATGGGCGATGGCAAGGACAGGTCGGTGGGCACCGGGGAGGCCACAATGAATCCGAGGGCGATCACGGTCATGATGAGGGCGTCGTGCATCCCCACCCTGGCCGTATAGCCGCGGATGAAGGCTGCGATCGCCAGAACGACCGCGGCAAGCCAGGGGTTCGGCGCAACCCAGTCCGCAAGTCCATAATGGCGATGTCGAAGGTCAGTGTCCGTGCCTGCTGCCGCGCAGAGGTCATGGGGCCATTCCAGCGCATTCGACGTTCACTCGTGGGCCTGAGTCACCCGGACGTTGACGTGCTTAGGGGGCGGCGATCGGCGAGTCGATCAGCCGGCCCGTCACGTCATTTATGCATGACTCATCTCCCGTGACCGGCGTGATCACGATGCGCACAGGCGCCGTGGCCATGTTCATGAGCTGCCTCATGTTGACCTGACGGATCTGCTGATCCCCGTAAGTGCGCCAGGCATAGGTGAGTTCGCGCGCATCCCGGACGACGGTCATCTGAGTGAAATCGCTCGTGTCGCCCACCCTGGCGGCTCCCATAGGGATGTCGAATGCATTGAGCAGGTGGAACAGTTCCTCGACTCCGTCGATGGTCGTCGCGGGTGCGGGGTGATTGGCACCGAAAAATGCTGCGCGCACGAAGCGGCTGGGAGGCGAGTAGTCACCGGGAAGCCCCAGGCCGCCACTGCCCATCCCCGTGGCAGTGACCGTGGTGCCGAAGACATTGCTTTGCTGCACTGTTTCCGGGGAGATATTCATGTACTGCGTGAGGTTGAGCAGGTGGAAGGGCAGGTCCGGTGAGTTCGTGAAGGCACCCGTCGGATTCTCCGTCACCTGCAATGAGCCCGCCCGAGTCGGCTCCACCGCCACGTGACGTCCCTGAGCGTCGATGATTTGGTAGTGCAGCGGCGGCGCGGCGGGTCCCCAGCCGTGGACAGGGACGCCGACGACTGTGATGTCGGCGATAGCAGCGAGTGCTTCATCGATTGTTTCGCACGTCGTCAGTATGTAGTGGGTGACCTCCGACGGATTCAGCGCGCGCGACAGATCTACCTGCGCGACCTCGGCATACTGGGCCTGACCCGCGAAGTAAAAGGCACCCGCCATGAGACCCGCATCGTTGACTCCGTCCATGATCGCCATCGAGCCGAAGGTGGCGATCCCGACGACAGCATGTGTGCTGGTCCACTCCTTGCCGGTGCTCGACGAGATCACGGCGGAGTAGGGCGTCCCCACGGGCAGGTAGAGCGCGTCGTACTCCAGGATGAAGCCGAATTCGCACGTGCGCCCTGCAACAAAGCCGTCCACACATTCGAGTCGGATCCCCGTGCACATGATGTTCACCTTTCATCCAGTCCGTACGAAAATGCTACGCGATGGCACCCTTTGTTGGCCCACGCATACCGAATCCTCCAGGAGAGCGGTGGACACCACGCCGAAGCTGGCCGCGTCCCGGTCCCGGTGAGGACCCATGAGGCACACAGGCACCTGGTTTAGTCTTTTGGTCTCGCGCAGTTCACCGATTCCAACCGAAGGACGACATGCCCGACTCCGCAGGATCGGCAATCACCGCGATTGATGTGGTCAAGACGTACGGCGATTTCACGGCACTAGCAGGAGTGTCCATTCATGTTGAACAGGGTGAGTGTCTGGCCGTATTGGGGCCCAATGGTGCTGGGAAGACAACCCTGACCGAGATTTTGGAGGGTTATCGCGAAAGGGACTCGGGGCAAGCCAGTGTTCTGGGTGTGGATCCGGGGAAGCCGAATTCCGCATGGAAGGCACGGATCGGCATAGTGCTGCAGAACGCAAGTGACATGGCAGATCTGACCGTCGGTGAGACCATTTCGAATTTTGCCAAGTACTACCCGAATCCAGCCAACGTCGACGAAGTCATTGGCGCTGTCGGCCTGACCGAAAAAGTCGACTCACGAAACGGCAAACTGAGTGGTGGGCAGCGGCGGCGCCTTGATGTTGCCCTCGGGATTATTGGCAATCCTGAGGTGCTCTTCCTCGATGAACCAACAACGGGATTTGACCCGGAAGCGCGACGGGAGTTTTGGGTGCTGATTGAGCGGCTGAAATCAGAAGGCACCACCATCCTGCTGACTACCCACTACCTGGATGAAGCGCAGTTCTTGGCTGACCGAGTTGCTGTCATTGCACGTGGGCGCATTGTTGCCGAAGGCGTACCCGATTCCATCGGTGATCGGCGCAACGCAATTGTGAGTTGGACCCATGGCGGCGAGGAGTACACAGAGTCAACAGCGGAGCCCACGGCATTCGTTCAACAGCTCGCCACTCAATTCGATGGTGAGATTCCGCACTTGTCCGTGCGGCGAGCAAGCCTGGAAGATGCCTACCTGCAGTTAATTGCACAGGATCGAGACGCAAATCCTCACGACGATGTCGACGGTACCCACGCATGAAAGCCCTTCGCATGGGTGTGGGCCGGATAGGAATTGAGCTCAAGCAATTCTTTCGTGATCGCGAATCCGCTGTGTTCAATTTTCTCCTCCCCATGATCCTGTTGGTGATTTTTGGTTCCGTCTTCGGTGGACAGGAGTTGGGGGACTCGGGCATCACCTTCGCGCAGTACTTTGTCGCGGGAATGATCGCCTCGGGAATCCTGTACACGTCCTTTCAAAACCTAGCCATCTCCATCCCCATGGAACGTGAGGACGGAACCCTCAAACGACTTCAAGGCACACCGATGCCCCGGTCGGCATTCTTCATCGGCAAAATTGGAATGGTCTTTGTCGCCTACGTGGCCCAGGTGACGATCTTGATTGCGGTGGGCATCATCTTTTATGGGCTTGAACTCCCCACCACATCCCTGGCGATCTTCACGTTTGTCTGGGTCAGCGTTCTGGGTCTGATTGCCTGCACTTTGCTTGGCATTGCCTACTCGGTCGTTCCCAAGCAGGGCAAGGGAGCCGCCGCCCTAGTCTCACCTGTTGTCCTAGTGCTGCAGTTCACCTCCGGTGTCTTCTTTGTTTTCAGTGACCTTCCGCAATGGATGCAAACGTTCGCATCATTGTTTCCGCTGAAATGGCTCACACAAGCCATGCGTAGTGTGTTTCTTCCCGACACCGCAGCAGCCATGGAAGTTGCGGGATCATTCGAATTGGGTATGACCGCTGCTGTGTTGGTGATCTGGACTGTGATTGGCGCCGTGCTGGCTACAGTTTTCTTCAGGTGGACTCCACGCGGAGCGAAGTAACCGAAGTTTTCTTGCGCCTGGTGCCGCCTCAGGAACCGTCGCTGGTCTCCTCCTAACCCGGCCGGACTCCTGCTCCTGACAGTCGTGGTCATTTTGATTCTGATCGTAGGTATACGTGGCTTGGTCAACGGTGGTTCACGACTGCCCGGCATTTTGCCGACACCGGGGACTCGCTTTCAGGTGACCATCACGAACCTCAGCCCAAGCAGACTGAAACCCCCGCTTCACAACACTCAGCTCCACCAACATCGGCGGATGCATCACGCATCTGGCGAGTGTCACAATGGAGCCGCCTCGGGGATGTGAACCCCGGACCTACGCATTACGAGTACGGCTGCTGCCCGACCGAAATGGCCTATGCTGACATCGTGACCACAATGCCTTCGGACACTCACTTCGATAAAGAGGCAGGTGAACGAATCCAACAGGGTTTCGCCCTGTGTGCATTCGCTTCCGAACTCGTGGGCAAGGCCAGCGAAGAATGACCTTCGATCCATCCCGAATCTTCCAGACGCTGGATCGACACGGGGTTGACTACCTCACTATCGGGGCCTGGGCCGTCATTGCGCATGGCTATGTCCGAGCCACCGCTGACATTGATTTTGTGGCACGACTTGACGCGCAGAACATGGTGCGCTTGGCCACCGCATTGTCAGAACTCAATGCTCGACTTCGCGGAATAGATGCAGACAAGTTGGATATCGATCCGACAGACCCACACGTGCTCATCAGCGGCGCCTCATTCACTATGGACACCGATGCGGGACCACTTGATTTCCTCAACGATGTACCCGGCGCCGCCGACTACGACGCAATGCGAACCCGTGCCCGTAAAGTGGATGCGGGTGGTGTCACTGTGTGGGTGGTTGGCTACGAGGACCTCATTCGCATGAAGGAGGCTTCCGGCCGCGAACAAGATCTACTCGATATCTATCAACTACGTGACCTTCACTTCCCACCAAAATGAGTCGCGGATTTCCGTGTGGAGCCGCCTCGGGTGTGGTGTTTCACGACTTAGTTAACCCCTGTCCCGGGACATCGTTAACCCTTGCCGGATGTCGAAGAACCGGGTCATTGTCGAGGCCGTGCTGGCAGGTCAGTCCCATGGGGCGGTTGCCCGCCAATACGGGATCTCCACGGTCTGGGTCGGCAAGCTCGTTGCCCGATGGCGCACAGGGGGCTGGGACGCGGTCGAGAAGCAATCCACCAGGCCCAATTCCAACCCGCATGCCAGCGACGAACTAAGCATCGCTCGGGTCATCGCGCTGCGCCACCACCTGACCGAGGCCGGCCTGGACGCCGGCCCCCACAGCATCGCAGCCCACCTACAACGCTCCGGACACAAACCCCCATCGGTGACCACGATCTGGCGCATCCTCACCCGCGCCGAACTGATCACACCCGAGCCACGCAAACGACCCCGACGCTCCTACCTGCGCTTCGAGGCTGACCTGCCCAACGAATGCTGGCAATCCGACTTCACTCACTGGCCGCTCGCCAACGGCAAGGACACCGAGATCCTCACGTTCCTCGACGACCATTCCCGATACGTCATCAGCCTCACCGCTCATCACACCGTCACCGGCGCCATCGTCCTCGAGCGTTTCCGCGCCGCCATCGACGCCCACGGAATCCCCGAATCCACATTGACAGACAACGGAATGGTGTTCACCACCAAGCAACGAGGCGGCCGCAACAGCTTCGAACGCGAACTCGTGATCCTCGGCATCACTCAGAAGAACGGTCGACCGAATCACCCGCAAACCCAGGGCAAAGTCGAACGCTTCCAGCAAACCCTCAAGAAATGGCTACGAGCCAGACCAGCCGCGGCAACCGTGAAGGAGCTGCAGGAACAACTCCAGACATTCACCGCACACTACAACCACGAACGGCCACACAAGTCACTCGACCAGCGCACACCCGCCGACGCCTACACCGCCAGAGCCAAAGCAACCCCCAATGGCCGAGACGGTCACTGGCGCATCCGCCACGACAAAGTCGACAAAACCGGGCGCATCACCCTCCGCCACGCCTCACGCCTGCACCACATCGGAGTCGGCTACGAACACATCGGCACAATCGTCCGCATCCTCATCCACGACCTGGACATCACCGTCATCAACGCCGACACCGGAGAAATCATCCGAGCCCTACAACTCGACACCAGTCGCGACTACCAACGCCTCGGCCGCCCACCCGGACCACCCAAAGGAAGTCCCCAACGAGGCGGCAGAAAACCCCGAACATAAACGAAGTCCCGGGACATCCATTAACGATGTCCCGGGACTTCACAAAAGTAGCGGGGGCAGGATTTGAACCTGCGACCTCTGGGTTATGAGCCCAGCGAGCTACCGAGCTGCTCCACCCCGCGCTGGCCTTGCGGCTTCGCTAAGGATACGACGGCCCATGGGCCAGGGTCACCACCGGGGTCGCCCTAGGCTGACGCCATGCCCTTCAGCGTCGAGGTACCCGTCACCGTCCGCTGGCGTGATTTCGACGCCCTCGGCCATGTGAACAACGCCGTCTTCCTCACCTTCCTGGAGACCGGCCGCGACCGCTTCTTCCACTCCCTCGTGGGGGACACCTTCCTCGACCTGGTTCTCGTCCGACTGGAGATCGACTTCAAGGCTGAGATTCCCATGGGCACCGAGGAGGTGCTCGTCACCTGTCGGTCGACAGGCATTGGCCGCACGAGCATGCGGACCGAGGAGCAGATCCTGCTTCCGGGAGGTGCGCTCGCGGCACAGTCAGAGACAGTGAGCGTGGCGCGTGACGCGACGACCCGCACATCCCGGCCCTGGACCGATGAGGAGCGCGGCATCCTGGAAGGCTCCCTGTGACCCGCAGAGCGATCGGCGCTGTGCTTGGCGTCGTGCTCGTGGGGCTCGCTGGTTGCGCAACTCCCACATCGCACGAGGCCAACACATCTGCGATGCCCGACGGCTTCGTCCGGCTCTCCGACGTCTCACCCGACATCGTCCAGGAGATCCGTTACGCTGGGGAGCATAACTTCGTGGGGCGCCCGGTCACCGGCTACGACGCCCCTGAGTGCTGGCTGACGCGCGAGGCGGCGGATGCTCTGGGGCAGGTGCAGTCCGCGGTCAAGGCCCAGGGCTACTCGCTCAAGGTGTACGACTGCTTCCGGCCGCAGCGAGCCGTCTCCGACTTCGTTGAATGGGCCAGGGACCCTGCGGATGACGTCACCCGCGCGGAGTTTTATCCGCGCCTGGCCAAGGACCAGCTCTTCCCGCTCGGGCTGATCGCGGAGAAGAGCGGCCACAGCCGGGGCTCGACGGTGGATGTCACCCTCGTGCCCCTCGGATCCGGCGCGAGCCCGACGTGGCAGCTTGGCGATCCGATCACGGACTGCGCGGCCCCCGTGGGAGTGCGCTTCCCCGACACGTCGATCGACATGGGCACCGGTTTCGATTGCTTCGACCCGCTCGCAGCGACGGCCGACACGCAGATTACGCCGGAGCAGCAGGCGAATCGGGGAATCCTCGTGGCAGCCATGGAGGCGGCAGGCTTCGTCAACCTCCCCGAGGAGTGGTGGCATTACACCTTGAAGGTCGAGCCCTTCCCGGACACCTATGTCGACTCCGCGATTCGCTGAACCGCGCGATGCTCTAGCCCGTCGTCATACCCTCCGGCATCCCATCGACGTAGTAGGCCTGCACCTGAGGCATGACTGGACGCATCATGAACATCGGCCGGCGTAGGCCACCCGGGCCTGGGCCCGGACGTGTCTTGGCCATCCACTCGCGATAGATCTCGCGTGACTTGGCGGTATCGACGACGACATCGCCGTACTTGTCCTCGTCGTGGGCCCGCTCGATGGTGACCTTTTGATGCCAGCAGTGCATGCCGGACCATGTGTCCGGGTGCACGGCGAAGGCAAGGTTTTGGTGCACGCCAGGGTCCTCCCACGTGATACGCATGGAGTCGGGGTCGCTGCTGACGAAGGGCTTGACCCCCTCCTTGTAGCGCAGGCGCCAGCGACCATCGGGCATCTGGCCCACATCGACCTTGCCCGAAACCCAGCGGCTGCCGGCGTCGTCGTTCGTGCGCCAGCGACCCATGTGATGGGACAGTGCTGTCACTCCTGGTCTCACGCCTTCGGTCACCCAGACGCGGGCGATGAAGTAGCCGATCTCGGTGGAGACCCTGACCATGTCGCCGGTCTGCAGGCCACCGAGCCGCTGGGCATCCACGGGGTTCATCCACATCGGGTGCTTGTTGCTGATCTCGTTGAGGTACTTGGCGTTGCCCGAGCGCGTGTGGATGAGCGTGGGCAGGCGGAATGTGGGCACGAGCAGCATCTGCCCCTGCTCGGGGTCGATACCCGAATGATGGACGTGGGACTTGATGTACGTCGGAGCGGCGTACTCCGGCCAGCCAAAGTCGGCCATCGCGGGGGAGTAGAGCTCCAGTTTGCGTGACGCAGTGAGCCACCCGGCCACCTGCGACCCATCTTCCATTTCGATCCCGACAGCACCGGCTTCGCCGACCAGCGGCTTCTGCGTATCCGGAGTGATCGGCTTGCGCAGCACGCCGTGCTCATCGGCGACCGCACCATCTAGCTCAGCGGACGTGAGCGGGCGCTCATCCTGGCGGTAGATGCCGTTGACGATTTCGACCGCGCCGTACTTGCGCATGTACTCCAGCGGTGTCAGACCTTCGGTCTCCGCCTTCTCGGGCAGGCCGGGGACGCTGTTGTCAAAGACGTAGCCGTAATAATCATCGACCGTCATCTTGTCGCCGGGACGGCCCGGAGCTTCGAAGTACTTGCGGATGCCGAGAGAACCATCCGGGTCAATGCGCCAGGACAGGTCAAACCAGAATTCGACCTCCTCCCAGACCTCGCCGGGATTGGTGTCGCGGGTGTCACTGATCTTCTCGCCCATCTTCTCCAGCGCTACGCGTCGCACAGGCTGGCGGAAGCCGAGCCACTTGCCGGCGTACTGCTCATAGGACTGGGTGTCGTGTCGCTCGGTGCTGTGGCCGAAGGGGAGGATGTAGTCAGCCCACAGCGCTGTTTCACTCCACGTCGGTGTCATCGCCACGTGACAGCCGACCAGATCCTCGCGCGAGAGCGCCTCGATCCAACTGAAGCCGTCGGGATTGGTCCACACGGGGTTGTAGACGCGCGTGAAATAGGTGTCGATCTTGCCGCGGCCCTCGAGCAGGAAGTGTGGCAGCAGGATCGACAACTCGTTGGTGGAGAGGGGGAACTCCTGGGGCCACAGCAACTCGTTCCAGGAGTCGTGTCCCCCCGGCATATCGGGACCGTGAGGGATGAACTTGTTCCAGCCGTTGGGGCTGGTGCCACCCTCCTGGCCGACGCTTCCGGTGAGCACCGTCAGGAAGAACAGCGCTCGGGCGACGGCCCAGCCGCCGAGATTGCCGGCGCTTGCAGCCCGCCACGTGTGTGCGGCGAGTTTGCCCTTGGCGGTCGCGACGATTTTGGCCACTCGTGCCACCTGCTTGACCGAGATGCGGCACTCCTCCGCCGCATACTCAAAGGTGTACTGCTGGTAGTCATCGGTCAGTGCCTTCTTGAAGGCTTCGAAGTCGTTGGAGTCAACCTCGGGATGCAACTGCTCCAGGTAGGTCTTCCAATTGACCCAGCGATGCACGTAGTCCCAGTCCACCGTGTCGGTGCGGAGAAGGTATGCCGCGAAAGACAGCAGCAGTGCTGCCTCGGTGCCGGGCCATGGCGACATCCACTCATCCGACTTAGCCGCAGTATTGGACAAGCGGGGATCGATCGCGATCAGTTTGGCCCCATGGTGGACCTGCGCCTCGATGATGCGCTGCGCATGGGGGTTGAAATAGTGGCCTGATTCCAGGTGCGCCGATACGAGCAGGATCACGTTGGCGTTGGCGTGGTCGGGGGAGGGTCGGTCGTATCCACCCCAGAGCGAATAGCCCAACCGAGCGCCAGCCGAGCAAATGTTGGTGTGGGTGTTGTTGCCGTCGACCCCCCAGGCGAGGAGCAAGCGCTCAATGAAGCCATCCTCGCCGTGGCGACCGACGTGGTACATCACCTCGTTATTGCGGCCCTCCTGGATGGCCTTACGAATGCGACCGGCGATGTCGTCCATCGCATCGTCCCAGGAAACGCGCTCAAACTGCGCTGATCCTCGAGGACCCACACGCTTGAGGGGGTAGAGGATGCGCTCAGGGTCCTCGGTCTGGTTGATCGTTGCTGGGCCCTTGGCGCAATTGCGGCCACGCGATCCTGGGTGGGCTGGATTGCCCTCGATCTTGACGACCTCTTTGGTCTCCTTGTCGACATAGGCGAGGAGACCGCAACCGGATTCGCAGTTAAAGCAGGTGGTGGGGACAAGCATGTAGTGATGCTCGACCTTCTTGGGATGGGCCTTGGCGTCGTACATGACGACGTCATCCCAGGTATCCACCGGTGGGTAGTTCGACAGTGCCCCACGGGTGCGCATTCCGAAGGCTTCAGGGCGGTCAGCGATGGTCATGTCGCTCCTCAAGAGAGGGGCACGTCTTGGCCGGCCTTGACGTAGGCCGACTCATAGATGAGCAGGGACGCCTGGGCGATGACCCCGGCGAGGACGGCGAGGAGCCCGAGTCTCTCGTCGAGTGCACCGGCGAGGGCTAGTGCCGCGGTGACGATGGACAGGCCGATCGCACCGCCCCAGAAGGAGCGCTTGTAGGGGCCGTGGGTGAGCATGTGAGCGGCGACGGCGGCATTGCGCGTGCTGTGCTTGCCGCCGTACTCCACCGCGAGGATGAGCAGATTGGCGACCGTGCCGATGAAAAGCGCCCACGCCAGCCACGTGATCGAAACGAAGCCCTCGCCCGCGACGTCGAGCACCACGCCAGCGACGAGGAGGACGCCCGCTCCGGCCATGACGGCCTGGGCCTGCAGGTGCCAGAAGAGCACCGGCGACTGCCAGAGGTCGCGGCCCTCGGCCTGACCGAAGAGGAAGGCGGTGTAGCCCGCCGTCATGATCGCGGCGGGGATCGCCGGCCAGGCCAGGATGTTGATGACGGAGGTGTAGTCGCCCAGGCCGAGGAGGTAGGCGGACCCGATGAGGAACCAGATCCCGGTGATCGCGGCGTAGAGGCCGAGGAAGATACCGCCGATGGCCAGCCACGATCGCCTGTTGAGCATCCAGGGCATGAGCAGAAAGACGAAACGCTTGGGCTGCTTCAGATCCCAGATGAGCAGGACCGACGTGGCCAGGAGGAAGACCACAGCGACGAGGGGCGCCACGGTCGTCACGAGGGTGGAGTCGCTACTCGTCATGAGCAGCAGCAGCGCGGCAAGCGCGCCAGCGCCGGCGGCCACCGACTTGGTCCACAGGTAGGTCCAGACCTTCCAGCCCCAGGGGCGGGGGTGGGAGGTGTTGAGCGTGGTGCGCGCATTGGTGATCGGATCGCCGGGGAGGTAGGGAGCGGTCTGCAAGCGGAGAATGTCGGGCTCGGCCCACAGGTATGTCTGATCCACGGGTGCGATCAGCGGATCCAGGGTGGCTTTATCCGCGCCGATGTAGAACACGTTGGGGCTGGTGTTTTGCTCTGGCGCGCGGACGGTCACGGGCTCGAGGCTGATGAGTTTGCGAATACCGCTATCGGGATCATCAAGGTCACCCACCCAGATGGACTCCGTGGGGCAGACCTGGACGCAGGCAGGCTCGAGACCCTGGTCGATGCGGTGGGCGCAGAAGTTGCACTTGGCCGCGGTGTGAGTCTCCTCGTCGATGTAGATCGCGTCGTAGGGGCAGGCCTGCATGCACATCTTGCATCCGATGCAGCGGGAGTTGTCGAAGTCGACGATGCCGTCATCGCGGGTGAAGAGTGCCTCCGTGGGGCAGCTCTGGACGCAGGGTGCGTCCGTGCAGTGATTGCACCGAAGCACCGCCATCTCGCGCGAGACATCGGGGTAGCTGCCCTTCTCTACGTACTTCACCCATGTGCGGAACTGGCCCACGGGGACCTGGTGCTCGGTTTTGCAGGCCACTGTGCAGGCATGGCAGCCAATGCAGGTCCGTTGATCGATGGCAAAGCCGTAGCGCACGTGATCACTTCTTCCGGATGTAGAACTTCATGACGCCATCCGCCTCGGAAGACTCCACGAGTTCGTTGCCGGTCTGGCTCGCCCACGCGGGGATGTCAGACCGTGCACCGCTATCGGTCACCTCAACCAGCATGACCTGACCACTCTCAAGATCCTTGATGCCCTTGGCCGTCAAGAGGACGGGCATGGGACAACTCTGCCCCTTGGCATCGACAATTTTGCTTGCTTCCGTCATGAGGGGCCCTTCGTTGAGTTGACGTGGTGGGATTTCAGATAAAGAGATTGATGTCGGACTTGGCCATCTTTTGCAGTGCTGTAGCAGCGCCTACCGGCTCACCGAGACCCTCGACCATCTGCGCGGGTTGGACGCCGAGCAGATCCATCGTCATCTGGCACGGCCAGAGATTGACGCCGAGCTCCATGCACATCTCAAAGAGTTCCTCCGGGGGTGCCAACTTGTTTTTCTCGGCGACCTTGCGCATCATCCACGCGCCAGAGCCACCCATGTTGAGCTTGGAGAGTTTGGCACGCTTCATGCCGGGAGGGTTCATGCCGGCGAGGGCCTTGGTCATGGAGTCATAGCCGGTCATGCGCACCTCGTCCTTGACCAGGGGGAAGAGCCCCCAGAAGGTGAAGAAGACGGTCACATCCATGCCGCTCGCTGCCCCCGTGGAGCTGAGGATGAACGTCGGCCAGAGCTTGTCGAGGTCGCCACTAAAGGCAATGATCGTCATGGAGTCGGGTGTGTCGTCGCTCATGGTCTCTCCTCGGGTGAGTGGTCTCACCCCGACGCTAGGGGGCAAAGGGGGCGGGGGCAAGAAAACATCCGAGCATTCCGCCAATTCCCTTCTCATCGGTTGCCTGGGACATTAGCATCTGCGCATACGCTCCACCATGAAATCGGAAGATTTATGTCTCGGACGTCTGGAGGTCCCCCCGATGGCTCGGTCGATCACTCCTGCTGAGTTGTACGCCGACATTGACGAGGGGCGCTGCTCCTACATCCTGGATGTGCGCAACCAGGATGAGTACGCCGTCTGGCGTATTGAGGGCACCCGCGATGTCCCCATGCGGAATGTCCCCATCTGGGTGGCTGTTGAGCAGTCCGAAACTCTCGCGCAGGAGATCCCGGATGACACGGTGGTCGTCTGTTCGCATGGCAACGGCAGTGATCTGCTCATAGATGTGCTCACCGATGAGGGACGCCGTGTGCGCACCCTCGAGGGCGGCACAGCAGCGTGGGCTGAACTCCTGGTGCCTCGCAGGATGGAGTGCCTGCCCGAGGGAATGGTCGGCTACCAGATCGCGAGACCGGCCAAGGCATGCTTGTCCTACCTCATCGGCGCCCCCGGACACGGTTGCGTGGTTGTCGATCCTGCGCGTTTCCCGACGATGTATCTGGACCTTGCCGCGGCGCACGGTATGGCGATCACCCATGTCGTTGACACTCACATTCACGCCGACCACATTTCCGGGGGACCGGCCCTCGCCGGGCGCCTGGACGTGCCCTACCACGTGCCCATGGAGGACGCGGGGGCGTCAACCCCGTTTGTCAACACACCCCTGGGTGACGGAGCCGTCCTGGACGTGGGGGAGGGACGCCTGGAGGTCCTGGCGATCAAGATGCCGGGGCACACCCCGGGGAGCACCTGCATCCACATCCCCGGGCACGTCCTTCTCACCGGAGACACCGTCTTCGTTCGCGGCCTCGGCCGCCCGGACCTGACGGGCAAGGCCTCAGAACTCGCCTCGGAGTTGTTCCACACGATCCACGAACGCCTGGCACCCCTGGATCGGTCCACGACCGTGATGCCATCCCACTGGACGCTCTCGGATGAGATCGATGATCAGGGCATGGTGCAGACGACGCTCGGTGCGATTTTTGAGTCCCAAATCATGACCGAGCAGGACATGCAGGTGTTCATCGAGGAAATCATCGGCAGCCTCCCATCGGCTCCTGACTTCTACGACACGATTCGCCTGGTGAATGCTGGCCAGGCAGCCACCGCGGAGGAGATAGAGGCCCTCGAGATCGGGAAGAATCAGTGCGCGGCCTCGACAAGCATCTGAGCGCGTCGGCATGAGATAGTGAATCCATGAAGCGAACCCTTACCCTCACCGGCGCCGGTTTGGCCGCCGCCGGACTTGCCCTTGCTCTCGTGCCGGCGCTGCCTGCGGCAGCTGCTGACCCCGTCCCCTGCGCCCGTATGGGCGGCACGGTGACCATCCTCAACACCCCCACGCCGACCTGCACCCTGCTGTATACCTCGGGCGCGGCCTCGATCCTGCTGCCCGCCAACGCACCGCGCATCCTCTACGGCGTGGTCAACATGACCGGCTCGAGCACGCCGCCGACCACGTTCACTGACCAGAATGGCAAGACCTATCCGCTCAACCCCACCGAGGGGAGGCGCTGGCTGTCTGTGGGCCCGACCAAGGCAGCGCAGACGATTGTCAAGGCTGAGATCGTCAACAACAAGATTGGGAAGACCTTCCCGTACGTCTTCATCACTGACGACGCGATCACCGACCGCTTCGCCGGCAAGACCTTCATCGGCAAGACCAACAACGACAAGAGCTCGAAGAACACGATCTCGATCTGGACGCGTATCGACTGGGCAAAGGGACTCTCGTCAGACGGCGGCCTGCGCGGCGTCATCGCCAACTACAAGCAGAATATCGTTGAGGCTGGTCAGTGCAAGCCCGCCATGACCAAGCAGCACGCCGACCTGGTGAAGCAGCGCTTCGGCCAGAAGGGCAAGCTCAACATGGTGTGGAATCCGGGTCTGTCGAAGGGCGCTGACTCCTACATCGGCATCCGCACGGAGCAGAGGGCCCTCTTCACCAATCCGGCCCCGACCGCCCTCGTGCTCACCCAGAAGGTCTGGAAGCCGGGCAAGATCAACTTCACGCTGGCTAGCTCGAACTCGGGCCTCATGAAGATCGTTGTCAACGACATCCGTGGCGGCAGTGCCGTCCAGAGGTGCTCGCTGTCCTAGGCCACACCACGAATTGAGGCAGTTGTAGATGGATCGTGAGACGGTGCTTGAGATCCACGAGTTGCATGCACGCTTGTGCAAGGCGATCGCGGATCCCAAGCGCCTGCTCATCATCAACGAATTGCGTGACGGACCCCTGACGGTGGGGGACCTGGCCGAGGCACTTGAGATTGGCCAGTCCAACTGCTCGCAGCACCTCGCGATCCTCCGCGACCGCGGTGTTGTCGAGGCCACTCGTCAGGGGCCGCACGTGCTTTATGCCCTACGCAGCGACAAGGTCCTCGCCGCCATTGATCTGCTGCGCGAATTCATGGCGGAGGAGTTGGGCACGCGCAGTCGCCTCGGCAAAGCCGCGACGCGCGCGCCGCGGTCCCTGGCCGGGATTTAGGTCACATACCCCGCCGGTATTGCCCGCCCACATCGAAGAAGGCGTCGGTGATTTGGCCGAGCGAACACACTCGCACCGCGTCCATGAGCGACGCGAAGACATTCCCGCCGCTGTGGGCTGCTTCACGAAGTTGAGCAAGGGCCACGGGTGCTTCCTCGCGATGTAGTGCATGGAATGCGCGCAGGCGGCCTACCTGAGCAGCCCGCTCCTCCTCGGTCGCGCGGGATACCGCTGAGGGGGTGACCGACGTGGTGCTGGCATCGAGGAACGTATTGACGCCAACGATGGGCAAGGATCCATCGTGTTTGCGCCGCTCGTACTCCATCGACTCGTCCTGGATCCGCCCGCGCTGGTAGCCGGTCTCCATGGCCCCGAGCACTCCACCACGCTCCGTGAGTCTGTCGAATTCGGCGAGCACGGCCTCCTCGACGAGATCGGTGAGTTCCTCGACGATGTAGGAACCCTGCAGGGGGTTGTCGGTGCCTGCCAACCCCCATTCGGAATCGATGATCAATTGGATAGCCAGTGCGCGCCGCACCGACTCATCGGTGGGAGTCGTCACCGCCTCGTCGTAGGCATTGGTGTGGAGTGAGTTGCATGAGTCGTAGTAGGCGCACAGTGCCTGGAGGGTCGTGCGGATGTCATTAAAGGACATTTCCTGTGCGTGCAGTGATCGTCCGGACGTTTGGATGTGGTACTTCAAGCGCTGGGCGCGGGGTCCAGCACCGTAGTAATCGCGCATGGAGATGGCCCACACGCGACGAGCCACGCGGCCCAGCACGGTGTATTCAGCGTCCATGCCATTGGAGAAGAAGAAGGAAAAACTGGAGGCAAAATCATCCACGTCCATCCCGCGAGCGCGGTAGGCCTCGACGTAGGTAAAGGCGTTGGCGAGGGTGAACGCCAACTGCGTGATGGGGAAGGCGCCCGCCTCGGCAATGTGATAGCCCGACACCGACACGGAGTAGAAGGAGCGCACCTGCTGCTCAATGAACCACGCTTGCACATCAGCCATGCACCGCAGGGCGAATTGCGTGGAGAAGATACAGGTGTTTTGGCCCTGATCCTCCTTGAGGATGTCGGCTTGGACGGTGCCGCGCACGGTCGCCAGCGTGCGCGCTGCCACGTCTGCGCGAGCACTCGCATCAAGTGGCCCGCCCGCAGTGCTCTCAGCGCGCCTGATCTGGTCGTCAATGGCACAGCAGAGGAACATCGCCAGGACGGCGGGTGCCGGCCCATTGATGGTCATCGATACCGATGTGGATGGATCGCATAAATCGAAGCCGCTGAAGAGTTCGCGCATGTCGTCAATCGTGGCGATGCTCACCCCCGAGGTGCCGACCTTGCCATAGATATCGGGTCGCTCATCGGGGTCACGGCCGTAGAGAGTGACCGAATCGAATGCAACAGACAGGCGGGTGGCCTGCTGGCCTTCCGCGAGGCGATGGAAGCGTCGATTGGTGCGTGCTGCGTCACCCTCCCCAGCGAACATGCGAGCGGGCATTTCATCCGCTCGCTTCAGGGGGAAGACTCCCGCGGTGAAAGGGAATCTTCCCGGGAGGTTTTCCCCTCGCAGGTACCGCACCAGCGGGCCGGACTCGGTGGAGCGCGGGATTCCGAGGCGGGGAATCCGCGTCCCCGACAGTGTCACTCGCCACGCTGCGGGGTCCTCGTGGAGCGTGGTCACGTCGGTCGGCCAGGACTGCAACCCGCGGGATACCTCGGGGAGCAGCCGAGGTCGGCGTTCCCCGAGGGCGGTGGTGATGTCGGAGGTATCCAGGCCGCTGATCTGCAGAATCTGCCGGGCCGTTTCCAGCGCGTCAATCTCACCCGCTAGGTGTGATTGCTCCGCGGTGGTGCGGTGATAGCCGCGCACACATTCGGCTATCTCGGAGAGGTAGCGCACACGATCCGGCGGCACCAGGGTGCTCACGCTGGACGACGTTCGGCTCAGTGGAGCCGCGGGCGCTGTCATCATCAGACCGCGAGCGACGAGTTCCCGCATGAGGTGGTGACTGAGTGCTGTGACTCCGTCGTCGTCGAAGTGTGACGCGGAGGTGCCGAAGACGGGCATCTCCTCCCACCGTGCCGCGAAATCTCCACGGTTGCGGAGCACCTGACGCGACACGTCGCGCAGTGCATCCAAGGCTCCGCGCCGCTCGAACTTATTGATGGCGACGACGTCGGCGTAGTCGAGCATGTCGATCTTCTCCAACTGCGTGGCGGCACCAAACTCGGGGGTCATGACGTAGAGGGATAGATCAGCCACGTCCACGACCGAGTGATCTCCCTGACCAATCCCGGGAGTCTCGACAATGACCAGGTCATAACCGGCAAGACTGCAGGCGGCTATGGCATCGTCGATACCTGCGGGCAGGGACCCGGATGCATCCCGCGTGGCCAGGGAGCGGAAGAAGACTCCTGCGTCCGATGTCGAATTCATGCGGATCCGGTCTCCCAGCAGCGCTCCCCCCGCGCGTGAGCGCGTCGGATCGATCGCGAGCACCGCGATACGAACCTTGCCGGAGCTGTCCAGGCGGATGCGGCGGATGATCTCATCGGTGAGGCTTGATTTGCCGGATCCGCCGGTGCCCGTGATGCCGAGGACAGGCGCACAGCCACGTTGGCGCTGCGCCTGAAGCGCCTCGCGAGCAGCAGTGCTGATAAGTCCGTTTTCGGCGGCGCTCAGGAGGCGCCCCAGGGCGACGTCACTTCCGGTGATGACGTCCTCGAGAGACACCTCCTGTGGATGGGCCCGCAGACGGCATGAGTCGAGCATGTCGTCGATCATTCCGACGAGGCCGAGGCGCTGGCCGTCCTCCGGAGAATAGATACGCACGTCGAGCGGCTCTAGGCGTGCGATTTCGTCGGCAAGAATGACGCCGCCGCCGCCGCCGTAGATTGCGATGTGGCCTGCCCCTGCATCGTTGAGGCATGACCGCAGGTAGGTGAAGTACTCCACGTGCCCACCCTGATAGGACGAGACGGCGATACCGTCGGCATCCTCCTGAATGGCGGCACTCACGACATCGGCGACACTTCGATCGTGGCCGAGATGGATCACCTCACACCCTCGGTCCTGCAAAATCCTGCGCATAATGGAGATGGCTGCGTCGTGGCCGTCAAAGAGGCTTGCCGCAGTCACGAAGCGAAGCGGTCGCTCGGTCATGACAACCTCCTCCGCGCGCAGTAATTCCTGGATGGGATAGGTGATCAACGTACCCACATCACAGTGTCAAGGGGGAGGCTAGGTCCTCATGATCAGGAGGGCAATAGGGGAGACCGAGCCCCACGGTGGGGTGTCGCCGCCGGAGCCACACGCACAGAGTGGAGCCACGATGGCTGATCGTGGCCCCACTCTCATGCGCTCCGGGCAGGTGCTCCCGGATCGTGCCGAACCTGCTGCAGATCTACTCGCCAGCGATGTTGGCGGCCTTGTCAAGGCCCTTCTGCAAGTCGGCGATGGCCGCGTCCACGTCACCCTTGTCGATGGCCTTGCTGGCCTTCTTCGTGGAATGCGTGAGAGCCGAGTCAATATCGGTAGCAACGGCGTTGACCGCAACTGCCAGGAGTGCAGCCTCGCCATTGTCGAGGTACTCCCCGAGCTCCTTCATGTCCTTGCGACTGATACCACCGGTGAAGTGACCGATGGTTCCAGCGACAACGCCAACACCCGCGGCGCCACCTGCAGCTGCTGCCACGACGGCAATGCCAGCGGGCGGGAAGACCGCCCCGATGATCGCACCGGCCACGATGCCGACGCCTGCTGCGACCTTGCCAGCATGTGTCGTCTCGTGGACGTGCAGCCTGCCCTTGTCATTCTTGGACACGATGGCTGCGGTGAGGTCGCGAATTTCGCCCTCGGACTTGATCTCCTTGAGTGCCTTGAGATCTGCGGTCGCATCCTCCTTCGAGGCATAGCTGGCCGCGAAAAGTACGTAGGTCTTGTCTGACATGAAACCCCCAGATAGTGGTGTGGCACATGCGGAATCCCGCAGGTGAGAGTCCGCATGAGTCCTTGCCGCGGAGTTCATTCCACCCTAGAGGGCACACGGGCGATCGTTCAACCGGGTTGACTGGGCGTTCTTCGGGAGTGTGGGTGAGTTTTCCTCGGTATTTTTCCCGAAGAAGGCCGCGCGTCATCCCGAAGAAGGCCGCGCGTCATCCCGAAGAAGGCCCGGGGCTAGGCCGGCGCTGCTGTGAAGTGGACCACGCGCGAGGCGATGAGATCCGCCTCGGCGCGGTCGTGAGTTACATGCAGGGCGGGAGTGCGTTCGCGCTCCAGGAGTGCACGCACGTCGACAGCCAGTCGGTCACGTAGGTCCCGATCAAGCGCCCCGAAGGGTTCATCCAACAGCAGGAGATGAGGACGTGGGGCCAGGGCGCGGGCGAGTGCGACGCGCTGAGCTTCGCCACCCGACAGCGTCGTGATGTGGCGTGACTCAAAGCCGGGCAGCCCTACGAGGTCGAGGAGTTCACGGACACGTTCATGACGCGCGGTGGACTCACGGGAGGACCGTCCCGGCAGCGCGAAACCCACGTTGCCGGCGACATCACGGTGCGGGAAGAGGAGGGGGTCTTGGAAGACGAGACCGATGCGACGCAGATGTGCCGGTACGCGCGTGACATCGCTCCCATTCCACCCGATCGTCCCTGCCTGCGGTGCCTGCACTCCAGCGATGCACCGCAGGACGGAACTCTTGCCACATCCGCTGGGTCCGAGTACGGCGACGATCTCCCTGGGCGGGACGGCAAGGTCCAGTCCGGAGACGATGGTGCGTCCGTCGTAGGCGATCACAAGCCCGGAGACGCTCAGCCCCTGCTCCACGGATCACCACCCCCCGCTGCGTCGTGGGCGTAGACGTTCCGCCGCGCCCACGATGAGAATCGTCATGAGAAGCAGCATGACGGACAGCGCGGCGGCCACTCCGGTATTGGCCTCGCCGGGGCGGCCGAGTAGCCGCACGATCTGGACCGGGACCGTGGGCGTATCCAGGCGCACGAGGAAGGCTGTCGCGCCGAATTCACCGAGGGCAACTGCCGCGGCCAAAGCAGCGGCGACCGCAAACGCCCGCAGGACAAGGGCACCCTCCGTTGCCCACCACGCCCGCACGGGTGGAGCCCCCAGGGTCGCGGCAACGTGTCGAAGGCGCGGGTCCATGGAGCGCAGCAGGGGGAGGACGACACGGACAACGATGGGCAACGCCACCATGGCCTGGCCGAGGGGCACGAGCACCCACCAGCCCCGCATGTCGATCGGACCACGCAGTGACACGAGGAGAAGTCCGAATCCGATGGTCACCGCGGAGACGCCGAGGGGTAGTGCCAGAGCAGCGTCCAGCCAGGCGCCATGTTGTCGTGCAGCGAGAATTCCCACGCAGGCCAGGGCGCCGAGGGCGAGGGCCATCGCGGTGGCGGTGGCCGCGTATTGCAGTGAGAGTGCGATGGATTCCGCGGCTGATACCGCGCGCGTGGTGGCCTCCTCCGGCACGAATGCCCGCTGATACCAGGTCACACCCCAGCCATCCCCGACACGCAGGGACCGACCGACAAGTGCGGTCAGCGGGATAGCAACGGCGACAGCGAGGATGTACGTCCATCCGATGGCTAGGCGCTCACCGGCGGAGGATGCGTGCGGGGGCGGCGAGGCGTCACCCAACTGCTGGCGCACACTCAGGCGGTGCTGCAGACGCGTCATGACGAGCACGGCTGACGCGACGAAGGCGAATTGCAGGAGAGCCAGAGCGGCCGCTTCGGAGAGGTCCAGGCGCTGCACAGCCGCCGTGTAGATCGCGACCTCAATGGTGGGCAGGGACGGATCACCGAGGATGAGGACCACGCCGAAGGATGTGAATGTGAAAAGGAATATGAGAATGGCGGCACTGAGAATCGCCGGTGTGAGCGGGGGCAGCGTGACCCGCACGAAAGCGTGGATTGGTGTCAGGCCCAGGGTGGAGGCAACCTCGCGCATGCGCGGATCCAGATGTCCCCACAGGCTGCCGATGACGCGCACAGCGAGACCGACATTGAAGAACACGTGGGCAATGACGATGGCGGCGGTCGTCCCTGGGAAAGGCAGCAGCTCACGAAAGGCAAGTCCGACGACGACCGTGGGCAGGATGAAGGGAAGCGTGAGCACCGCGAGGAGAGTTCGTCGGCCCGGCATCGAGAGTCGGTACAACGCGTACGCCGCAGGCATTGCTAAGCCGATGCTGAGAGCCGTGCTGACCAGAGCTTGGAATGCCGTGTAGGCGACGATGCGCCACGTTGTGCTGTCGGTGAATTCTGATAGTGATTGTGCGTTCAGTCCGGCGATGACGACAGCGATGACCGGTACGACGACCAGCGCCGTCACCGCGGCTAGCGGGATTATGGCCCAGACGGTCCCCCGCTGCGCCTGTCCGGGGCGAGACGTGGGCAGGATCACCGGAGGACGATCTCGGTCCACTCGTCGATCCAGGCATCCCGGTTGCGCGCAATATCTGATGCTGGCAGGTCCCGAGGAGCCGTGGGCCTCACCACGAAACGCTCAAAGACGTCGGGGAGGGGGGTGTCCGTGCGCGCCGGGAAGACGAACATCGACAGGGGGATATCGGCCTGGACGTCGGGGGAGACCAACCAATCGATCACCTGTTGCGCTGCCGCCGGGTCGGAGGCACCCCGGAGAACACCGGCAAACTCGATCTGGCGATAGCAACTATCCACCAGCACGGAGGTGGACGGTTGCTCCGGCGCGGGTCCCTCGGCGTACACGATCTCGGCCGTAGGGCTGGTGGAGTAAGAGACGACGAGTGGTCGTTCTCCACCGCCGCCCCCCGCGGTGAATTCACTCAGATACGCCTCAGACCATCCGTTCACGATGGCAATCTCGTTGTCGCGAAGCGACATCCAATAGTCGACCCAGCCGTCGCCGAAGCGCGCAATGGTGGCCAGGAGGAACGCCAGTCCGGGGGATGATGTTGCGGGGTTCTGAGCGACGAGCAGGCCCCGGTAGGTCGGATTCGCCAGGTCATCCAACGTGGTGGGCGGATCGATCCCTCGCTCAGCGAACCATCCGTCATCGATGTTGATGCACACGTCGCCGTCATCGATGGGAGTGACCATCTCCAGCCCTGCTGCCACCAGCTCAGGGCGCAGGGCTTCGGGTGTGCTGACGTAGGGCTCAAAAACATCAGCGTCGATAGCGCGGGTCAGCAGCGTGGTGTCGATGCCGTAGAGAACGTCTCCGTCGGGGTTGCCCGTGGACAAGACGGCGCGGTTGACCATCTCGCCAGCGTCGCCACCCGGGATGAATTCCACGTCTATCCCACTCGCTTGCTCAAATGCCTCGACGAGGCTCTCGGTCAGGGCGAAGGAATCATGGGTCACCACCCGAACGACCCGCGGCTCGGTCGTGGGAGCCGAATCCGGTGAGGCACTCGACGCACAGGCGCCTAGTCCGACGAGGACAAACACGCTGATGAGCAGTCCGGAGGCGAGATGTACGGGGGTCGGGATCGGTGGGGCACACCTGCTGGACTGTGTGGTTGCCGTGCGCTGCAAGCCAAACATGGAACTCCCTCCGCTGGCATTACCCAGATCAGGTTCGTGGGTCGGCGATGGCGATCGCCCTCTCAGCCCGACGTTCCATCGAGCTCCCCTGGTGATGCCAGCATAGGACCCGATGGCCATGGGATGCTGCCCGCCGGGGTCGGTGGCAGAGTGGGACCGTGACGGTTGAGGAAGAGCAGCCCCTGTCGGTCGTGATTGTTGGCGCAACGGGCGGACTCGGTCGGCCTATTGCTGAGCGCCTATCGCAGTCCGGGGCGCTCCTCACCCTCGTGGGCCGTGACCGCGACCGACTGAATGCCCTTGGACTAGCGGGACATGTGATGGCCACGGACATCCGGAAGGTGGGGGCGGCCCAACGCGTCATGCAGGAAGCCGTTAACCGTCACGGGCGCGTCGATGGTGTGGTGTTCGCAGCTGGGGCGGTCGCATTCGGCACCATCGAGGACACGTCGGATGACGTCGTCATCGATCTCTTCACGCTCAACACCCTCGCACCCATACGGCTCCTTCACGCGGCTCTGCCGGCATTGCGGGTGTCTGCGGCTCAGGGTCGACATCCGTTCGTGGTGAACATCAGTGCGGTCGTGGCGGAGCAGCCGCAGCCGGGCATGGCGGCGTACTCCGCGTCCAAGGCTGCCCTCGCCGCGTACGACGCAGCAGCCGCACGCGAGTTGCGACGCGAGGGGATCCGGCTCATCGATGCTCGGCCACCCCACACGGAGACAGGGCTGGCAGATCGACCCCTGGCGGGGACGGCTCCACGGCTGCCTACCGGATTGGCGGCCGATGCCGTCGCTCAGCGCATTGTCGACGCGATTCACTTGGGCGAAAAGGATCTGCCCTCGTCGGCGTTCACCTCGTCAACCTGATCGGTCGGACGCGTCCACTCCACAGTGAGCGATGCGGTCGAGCAGCCGCTTCTGGGAAACTCGGTCACGCGTCCCGAGGTCCTGGGCCCACAGGCTGACGCGCAGTTCCTGGATATCGCTCTCAATCCGGCGGCCTTCCGTGGATTGGCGCTGTCGAACCGGAAGCTCATCGAGAGCATCCTCGACCTTATGCACCTGCTCCATGCGCAGCAGATCGCGTGCGGCGTCATGCGGCAGTGCTGCCATGCGTCGCTCCAGCGCGCGCAGATATCTCAGGAGATCGGGCAGTCCGGTATTGCGACAGCGGACAAGGAAGCCGTCATCCATGAGTCGCATCAATTGAGCAGAGGCGTCGTCATGCGCCGCGGCAAGGGCCCCAGCGGGTCGGGTGCTCAACGCCTCCTCGAGAGTCCACCAAGCCTCAAGCACCGGGACGGCAGCTCTCAACATGTCCCCGACAGCTCCTGACTGGCTCATGCGGAAGCGCTCCCGCAGCCCGGCGAATTCCTCTGCGGTCACGGGTGATCCACCTGCTTCGTCCATCAGGGTGTGGGCCACGGCACATCGGGCGTCGTCGAGGAGTGCGCGTACGGATCCCTGCGGATTGCGCGCGAGCACGAGCATGTCGCGATCAGGCAGGCGCAGATCCTTGGAGCGAAGAGGCTCGACGATGCACAGCAATCGCGCCGCGCCGCGCTCGTGGTGCTCGTCGCGCTCACTGGGACCGGGGAAGACCCGCACTCCGACACCGCCGTCGGACGTGGCGACCAGGCCCGGGTAGGCCACGGCACCGTGATCACCCAGGACCTCCCGTGGCACCTCCAGCCACTCCCGCACGTCATTGCGTTCAAGGTGGGGCAGCGTCTGACGGATTGCCGTGAGGGTCTGCTGTGCGCAGGCGCGGCGTAGATCTGCCAGATCCTTGCCGACGGCGATCTCTTGGCCCGCGTCGTCCTCGACGCTGATCGTGGGTCTCAGATGGTCTGGAATGGAGTCGAAGGGCCAGTCGTCCGGGGAAATGTTCACGGCGAAGCGTTGGCTCACTGCGGCACTGAGTGATGGCCGCGGATGGGAGCGGTCCCACTGGTGAAGTAGCGCGCGCGCAGCCTCTGGCGCCGGCCCCATTGCCTTGCGTTGCGATTTAGGCAGGGCGCGCAGGAGTGCAATCAGGAGGTCTTCTCGATAGCCGGGCACCTGGGCTATGAAGGTGTCGTCCGGCAGGGATGCCAGGGCGGCAACCGGCAGATGCACCGTGACTCCATCCCTCGGATCGCCCGGCGAGAAGCGATAACTGAGTGGCCAGTCTCCTGACGGCCAGGCGCCGGGAAAGTCAGCCTCCTCCGGGAGGACATCGAGAAGTTCCTGATCAAGGCTGAGCGCAGTCGCATCGTCCTGGCGCATGCGCCTCCACCACGCATCAAAGGCACGTCCGGAGGTGATGTCATCGGGAATCCGGTTGTCAAAGAAGCGGACCAGGGCATCCTCGTCAACACCATCCACCGCAATCCGGGCGCGTTGTGTCTGCTCGCGCGCCTCGTTCAGGCGGTGTGCGTTGTCGATGAGCTCGGTGTGATTGTGCCGCCATTCGTTGCGCACCAAGGCATGCAGGATGAAGAGGCGACGTGCCTCCTCGGGATCGATGCGATCAAAGGGAATGCGGCGATCGGTCACCACCGGGAGTCCCAGGACCGTCACGCGCTCCACGCATTGAGCACGCGCCTGTCGGGGGGACCAGATGGGCTCGGAGTACGAGCGCTGGGCCAATGATCCAGCCAGGGGCTCGATCCACGTCGGATCAATGCGCGCGGCCATGCGCCCCCACAGTCGTCCCGTATCGACAAGCTCGGCCGCGACCACCCAGTCCGGCTTGGCTCCTACGAGGGCCGATCCCGGCCAGAGCGAGAAGCGACTGCCGCGGGTCCCGAGATAGGGGGCTTGGCGGCCAGCCTTGTGATCATCAGCCGGAGCGCGCATGCCGATATGGGATAGGAGTCCCGACAGGACGGCTCGGTGAATCGCATCCCCGTGTCGGCTGGACGCTTGGGCGGATGCGCCATTGCCGATGGCCCCGCGAATCTGTGCCGCGAGATCCTGCCACTCACGCACGCGAAGATGATGGATGAATTCGCTCCGGCATTGTGTGCGGAAGCGAGTGGAGGACAGTCGCGCCTGAGAGCGTTCTAGGTGATCCCACAGGTTGAGCAGCGTGAGGAGGTCCGATGTCGGGTCGATGAAGCGGCGGTGGGCGGCGTCTGCTGCTGCCGTGTGCTCTGCCGGTCGTTCACGGGGATCACGGATAGCGAGCGCAGCAGCGATGATGATGACGTCGTCGAGGCACCCCTCATCCTGGGCCTGGAGGACCATGCGGCCGAGCCGAGGATCGATCGGGAGGCGCACGAGACGCCGGCCGATGCTGGTGACCCGCGACCGCAATGGTTCTCCCGCACGATGGGGGGCCCGGAGGGCGCCCACCTCCTCCAAAATGGCGATGCCCGCCGAGATGGCACGTCTATCCGGCGGGTCGATGAAGGGGAAGTCAGCGACGTCGCCGAGATCGAGGGTGGCCATGGACAGCAGGACGCTGGCGAGATTGGTACGCAGAATCTCGGGATCGGTGAATGCCGGACGCGACTGAAGGTCTGACTCGGAATACAGCCGGATGCACACACCGGGCCCCAACCGCCCACATCGACCTGCGCGCTGGGCGGCGCTGGCCTGGGAGATGGGCTCGATGGGCAACCGCTGGACGCGCAGTCGACTGCTGAAGCGCGAGAGCCGGACACGCCCCGTATCGATGACGCTACGAATGCCCGGCACGGTGAGGGATGTTTCAGCGACGTTCGTTGCCAGGACCACGCGCCGATCGTCGTGCGGGGCGAAGACACGATGCTGTTCGGTCGAGGACAGTCGCCCATAGAGCGGAAGGACGTCGAGTCCGTGTCGGCCGGCGAGCGCCTCTGCCGCGTCTCGGATCTCCCGCTCACCCGTCAGGAAGACCAGAATGTCGCCGCTGGTGTCCCGGAGGAGCTCGTCCACCGCCGCGCAGATGGCCTCAATGTCGTCGGTGTCCTCGGCGGGCCGGTAGCGCACCTCAACCGGATGTGTCCGGCCCTCCACGGTGATGACGGGGGCTGCTCCAAAGTGATCAGCGAAGCGTTGGGTGTCGAGAGTCGCCGACGTGATGATGACGCGAAGCTCCGGGCGCTGGGGGAGCAGCCACGCCAGATATCCGAGAAGGAAGTCGATATTGAGTGAACGTTCGTGCGCCTCATCGATGATGATGGCGTCGTAGCGCTTAAGGAGTCGGTCGCGGCGAATGGACGCGAGAAGAACGCCATCGGTCATCACCGTGATGGCTGTCGCATCACTGGTCCGGTCGGTAAAGCGCACGCGATAGCCGACATCGGTCCCGAGTGGGGTGCCGAGTTCGTCCGCGAGTCTCTCCGCCACGGCCCTGGCGGCAATGCGACGCGGTTGGGTATGGGCGATGCGCGGGGTGCGCTCACCGCGGAGGGACTCAAGGAGCATCTTGGGCAACTGCGTGGTTTTGCCCGATCCTGTCTCGCCGGCGACCACGACAACCTGGTGGTCTCGGAGCGCGGCGATGATGTCATCCCGACGATCCGAGACCGGCAGGTCTGCGGGGTAGTGAATGCGCAGGCGGGGTTGCCCAGCAGCCAAGGTCACGGGGGAACCCTAAGCGGGTCCCGCTGACTACCCGCGCTGGCGGCGGGCGAGGGGCTGCATGTCATCGTGCATCCGATCACCCTCAAACCGCTCATCCGGGGTCGCCCTGGTGAGGAGCGAAGCGAAGACTGAGCCAAACGGAGACATACAAACCACTCCCTTGCGGGACCGCGGCTGTGGCCTGGTCCCTTGTGCGTCGGAGGATCTCCCCGGCACACCTCCACTGTCACCCCAGCGCCCGGGGTGCTCGGTGCCGGGGGCGCGCGGACGTGGCGCGCGTCACCCGCCCCCCACCGCGCGTCCACGAGCTGTCCGGGCTTCAATGGGGGAGTGATGTGGGTATGGCGGGGATTGGCGGGGCTGGCCGCTGTGCTTGTTGTCTTCGGGGTGGGGGTGGCTGTGGCCACGGGCCCGACGACGAGTGCCCCTCGGCTCTCCGTGGCCATGGAGCCCTCCGTGGAGCCCGATGGCCTTGAGGATCTCGCCCCGCAGGCCCAACCATTGCCCACGTCCGAAACGGAGTCGACGACGTCCTCGGATGATTCACCGATGTACCTTCCCCCGGAGCAACGGCCCGTTGCTGTCTTCCTCGGCGACTCCATCACCCGTGGCGCCACTATCGATTCAACGTGGGGTGATGTCACGGAGTGGTCCTGGTTCTACCGCCTGATTGATGACAGTGAAGGTGTCGTCCGCTACGGCGGCATGGTCGCGGAGAACGGCGTGAGCACGGGGTGGATGGCCGGCCAGGTGTATCAGGCCTTGGCCTTAGGCCCTGACGTGCTGGTCGTCCACGGAGGCACAAACGACATCTCCGGGGAGGTCGACCCCCAGGACGTCATCGGCAACCTTCAGCGCGTCAAGGACGCGGCGGATAGCTATGGCATCCCGATGGCGGTCTGCACTGTCCCGCCGCGGTGGGATCCTGCCGCGGACGCACGTGCGGTCGCGCTGAACGCTGCCCTGCGGGTGTGGGCCGAGGAGGAGGATGTCCTGCTCCTGGATACGGCCGCTCCCTTGCGTGACCCCGCGGGCGGCTGGTTGTCGGGGTACTCCGCTGATGGTCTCCATCCCACGCCGGCGGCCGCGGTCCTCATGGCTCGAGCGGCCGCAGAGGGCTTGCGCGGGATACCCGGGGGGGTATAGTCTTGTAGGAGACCAACGAGGAGGCTCCGCTCATGACGTCACCCGGCGTACCCCATGTCATCACGCTCGACTCCACCGGACTCGGTGACCGCAGTTACGTCGTCCATGATGGGCGCACAGCCCTCGTCGTGGACCCACAGCGCGACATCGACCGAGTCGAACACCTCATTGCCGAGCACGGGCTGCGCATCACGCATGTGGTGGAGACGCACTTCCACAACGACTACGTCTCGGGTGGTCTCGAACTTGCTCGCAAGCATGGCGCGGAGTACGTCGTGCCCTCCGGATTCGATATCGCATTCGCGGCGACCCAGGTCGACGACGGAGATAACTTCATGGTCGGGGATGTTGCTGTCGAGGTCATTCATACGCCGGGCCACACGCCCAATTCCATGTCCTACGCCGCGAGCATCGGGGATAACACCGTCGTCTTCACCGGTGGTGGCCTGCTGTATGGCAGCGTTGGTCGTCCCGATCTTGTCGCCCCAGATCTGACCGTCAAGCAGACACATGACCAATGGCATTCGGCACACAGGCTTGCGGGCAAACTCGGTGACGAGACGGCCGTCTTCCCCACCCATGGGTTTGGATCCTTTTGCTCAGCCACCCAGACCCAGGGGGTGTCCTCGACGATCGGCCACGAAAAGACCATCAATCCTGCCCTGAAGGAATCGGAGCAGTCGTTTGTCGAGATGACCCTCGCGGGGCTCGACGTCTTCCCGGCCTACTACGCGCACATGGGCCCGGCCAATGTCGCCGGTGCGGCCAACGTGGACCTCAGCCAGCCGGTGCGAGTGGATCCTGATGAGGTGCGAGCCCGCATCGCTCGGGGTGAGTGGATCGTCGATCTGCGCTCACGTGAGGTCTTCGCCGCAGGGCACGTGCCGGGGTCCGTCAACTTCGATCTGGACGGGTCGTTCATCAACTACCTCGCGTGGATGATGCCGTGGGGCACGCCCGTGACGCTGCTCGGTGCAACCCCCGAGCAGGTGGCTCAGGCCCAGCGCGAACTTGTCCGCGTAGGAATTGATCAACTCTCCGGTGCCGCCGTCGGCGGACCTGACTTCTGGCTTGCGGATCCTGCACAGGCAGCAACGCTACGTCGCCTGTCGTTCCAGGATCTCGCAAGCGAGATCGCCACCGAGACTGCAGCGTACATCATCGACACGCGCCAGATCCTGGAGTGGGAGTCCGGCCATGTCGAGGGAGCGCACTTCATTCCCTTCTATGAGATCGCCGATCGTCTTGCGGAGATCCCACGGGACCGCCCCGTCTATGTCTACTGCGGCTCTGGCTACCGTGCCGCCGCCGTGGTGTCGCTGCTCCAGCAGGAGGGCATCCACAACGCCGTTTTGGTGGATGACGATTTTGGCAATGCTGCCACGGCGGGCCTCTCGATCGTGACCGAGCAGACCCCCGGCCGCGAGCCTGGCTGGACCTGGATCGCATCCCGAGGTGTTGCCCGGACCTACGCCCCGCGCTCCGGGGCTGACGCTCGCGCCTAGCATCGTGGCGTGACCGTTCAGCGACCTCCGCGCACGAGTGCGAAGTGGAAGGCCTTCCCTGAGGATGTCCTGCCGCTGTGGGTGGCCGAGATGGACTATCCGCTTGCCGATCCCATCGCTGCCGCTCTGCATGAGGCCATCGACCGATCCGATGTCGGTTATCGCTGGGCGGGGGAGCTGGCGACTGCGCTCGCGGAGTTCAGCGCTCGGCGCCTCGGATGGGCGCCCGATCCCGGTCGCGTGATGCTGCTCGGCGACGCACTCGTGGGCATGTCCGAGACGGTGCGTCGGATGTCCAGTGGCGCCCTGGTCATCACTCCGCCGGTCTATCCGCCGTTCTTTCATGTCGCGACGACGATCGTTGGGCGCGAGCTCGTCGAGGTGCCCCTGGTGCCCGGGGTCGGCCTGGACCTGGAGGGACTCGCCCATGCATTCGCACGCCCCGAGGTCACGTCCTTCCTGCTCTGCAATCCGCATAATCCGACGGGTGACATCTGGACGCGCGAGCAGCTCGTCGAGGTCGCCACTCTCGCCCGGCGCCATGGCGTCATCGTCATCTCCGACGAGATCTGGGCTCCGCTCACCCTCCCGGGCCGCACGATGACGCCGTACCTCAGCCTGGGAGAGGACCTCACCGGTCCGGATATCGCACTCGTTGCGGCATCCAAGGCCTTCAACCTGGCTGGCCTCAAGTCCGCGCAGGTCATCGCGGGCTCCGACGAGACGATGCGGCTGCTCACCGAGCGCATCCCCATCGAGGTCACCTATTCGGCAGGCCACCTGGGTGTCATCGCGTCGATCGCTGCCTACCGTGAGGGCGATGCGTGGCTCGATGCCACTCGAGAGAGCATCGCGGACAACGCCGATCTCCTTGGACGTCTCCTCGCCGACCACCTGCCGGCGATCGAGTACACCCCCGGGCCGTCGACCTACCTGGCGTGGCTCGACTGTCGCGGATTGGGGCTGGGCGATGATCCTGCGGCCGTCTTTCTCGAGCAGGGCCGCCTGGCGCTAGGTCCCGGCCCCGACTTCGGTGCTCAGGGCGCAGGCTTCGCCCGGCTCAATCTTGCCACGACGCCCGAGATTCTCGCCGAGGCCGTGAGTCGGATGACGCTCGCGGCCGCACCGTGACCCCATTGCAGGGGTCCCGGGTCGGGGCTACCGCGTTCTTCGCCATCAACGGGATCCTCGGCTTTTCCTTCGTGCCGCGGCTCGCCGAAATCCAGGCCGACCTCGGCCTCGATGCCGCGGGCCTGGGAGTGGTCCTCGCCGTGGGCACAACGGGCGGACTTGTGGTGGGGCCTCTGGCGGCGCCGCTTATCCATCGCTGGGGTGCCGTGCCGGTCGCGTCGGCGGTAGGCCTGCTGTCCCTGCCTCCCCTTGTCGTCATGGGATGGGCGAGTATCCCCGCGGTGTTTGCCATCGCCTTCTTCTTCTTCTGGGCCGCGGACGCGGTCATGGACTCGGCGATGAACACGCGCGCGCTCGAAGTGGAGGCCACCTATGGCCGCTCCATCATCAACGGATTCCATGCCTGGTGGTCGCTGGGAACGATTATCGGCAGCGGCCTGGGTGCGCTATCGGCCATCGTGGGCATCCCGCTCGGACCCTTCCTGTCGGTGCTGGCCCTCCTGTCGGCCGCCGCATTGATCCTCGTGTGGATCGGTGGCACGGGAGCTGTCCCGGAAGCGGTGCAGCGGCGCAATGATCACGGCTCTGGTGGCACCCATCACCTCAGTCGACGGCGTGCCCTGACGGTCATGCTCGCGTCCGGAGGTGCGCTGCTTGCCGCCTTCATCATGGGGGCGGTCCTCGTCGAGGACGTCCCTGCACGCTGGGGTTCGGTTTACCTCACCGATCGCCTGGCTGATCCTGTGACGTGGATCGCAGTCACGTATGTCGCGCTCACGAGTGCCATGACCCTCGGCAGGTTCACCGGCGACGGACTCGCGGAGCGCTTTGGGGAGGTCCGCTGGATTCGCTGGTCCATGGCGGCTGTCGCGGTCGCCATCGGCGTGGCCCTCGTCGTCGGCACCCCCCTTGCCTTTGTCATCGCGAGTGCCGTGTCGGGCTTCGGTGTCGCCACGCTCTTCCCTGCGGCCATGCGCGCCGCATCGCACCTGCCGGGAGTGACACCCGCGACGGGCGTGGCGCTCGTGACATGGTTTTCGCGTATCGGCTTCGTCATCTCCCCGCTCGCGGTGGGCCTCATCGCCCAGGGTGCGGGCATCGCTTGGGGCATGGGAGTCGTCGTGGTCGCGGCACTGATGATCATCCCCCTCGCCGGTGCTGCGCTGCGCGAGCGCGTCGAATGACCCTGACATCGGATCAGCTCGCGCGGCTGGAGGCCTGGGGTGTGGTGGCTCTCGCGCAGGTGGATGACCATCCCTTCGCCTGGTGGGCGATGCGCGACGATACGCACGTCGTCGTCAAGGCCGGCGATCAGGGCGAGCGCCATCGCGAGGCGCTCGCCCTGCGTGCCTTCGGAGTCGGAGCGACAGATGTCATCGAGCACGATCGGGATCTCGGACTCCTCGTGACCCGACGCGTCCTGCCCGGCGATGACATCCGCCCCCTGGCCCGGCAGGACGATGACGCGGCCACGCGGGAGATCGCCCTCCTGGCCGTGGACCTGCATCGAGAGCAGGGAACCGGGTCAGGGCTGCCGCCGCTTCGGGACATCGGTGCGGCCTTCGACGCGCCGCATGATGATCGACTGCCGAGGCACCTGGTCGACAGTGCGCGCCGGGTCTTCAACGATCTCATGGCCGAGCGCACGCCGCGGGTCGTGCTGCACGGCGATCTCCAGCACCTCAATGTGCTCAACACGGGGGAGGGGTGGCGCGCCATTGATCCGCACGGCTGGGTCGGCGACCCGGCCTTCGAGGCTGCGGCCCTGCTCGCCAATCCGCGCGGACTTGTCGAGGGTGGTGATGCGCGTGGCATGGACGGCCGACGGCTCGCGGAGCGATCCGGCCGCCGGGCCGAGATCTATGCCGAGGTGACGGACTACGACGTGGATCGCCTGCGCGCCTGGGGGCTCGTGGGCTGCGTGATCGCGGAGTTGTGGATGCTCGAGTCCCACGACCTCGTGCACGGTGCACCGCTGGCTGTCGCGCAGGTGCTCTTCGACCAGGGACTGTGACGGTGGCGATCAGTCGCGCAGTGACCCCGCGATGTCGATCACGAATCGATAGCGCACGTCCGAGTCCTTGATGCGCTGCCACGCTTCGTTGATATCCGCGATATCGATCACCTCGACATCGGCGACGATCCCGTGCTCGGCGCAGAAGTCGAGCATCTCCTGGGTCGCGTCAACACCGGCGAGCTTGGCACCGACGATCGTGCGAGCCTCGCCGACGAGGTTGCCCGCCTCGAAGCTCAGGGGCTCCACCGGGAGACCCACGATGGCCAGCGTGCCCCGGGTCTTGAGCAGGCCGAGGTAGGCATTGACATCGATGGGTGCGGACACGGTGCTCAGGATCATGTCGAAGGACATGCGCAGCGGCTTGAGGGCTGTGCGGTCGTGCGTGGAAACAAAGGCATGTGCTCCCAGTCGGAGCGCATCGGCCTCCTTGCCGGGGCTGTGGCTGAAGACCGTGACGCGCGACCCCATGGCCTTGGCGATGCGCACGGCCACGTGCCCGAGTCCACCGAGGCCGATGACGCCGATCTCCCTGCCGGGCCCGGCGTAGTCCTTGAGCGGCGGGTAGACGGTGATGCCCGCGCACAGCAGCGGGGCCACGGCCTGCGTGTCAGGACCCTCGGGGATGCGCAGCACGAAGTGCTCGTCGACGACGATGTGGTCGGAGTAGCCGCCGTAGGTGGGCGTGGCACCGTCGCGCTCGTAGCCGTTGTAGGTCGTGGACCAGTCGGGACAGTAGTTCTCGTCGCCGGCATCGCAGGCATCGCAGCTCTGGCAGGAAGCGACGTAGCAGCCGACGCCCACGCGGTCACCGATGCGATGCTTGGTCACATCCGATCCGACGGCGGTGATGCGCCCGACGATCTCGTGCCCGGGGACCATGGGGAAGATGTCCATCCCCCAGTCAGCCTCCGCCTGGTGGATGTCGGAGTGGCATACGCCGCAGGCGTCGATCTCGATGCTCACGTCACGCGGACCGACCTCGCGGCGCTCGATGGTGGTGGGCGCGAGTCGAGCGCCCGCCTCGGTGGCGGCGTAGGCACGTGCCTGCATGATGCTCCTTCAGGTCCCAGAGGTGGTGAAGTCCAGAAGCGTAGTCGTCGCGTAGTGCTCGCCCGGACGCAGGACGCAGGGACCGAGGGCCGGCTGGTTGGGCGCGTCGGGCATGCGCTGCGTCTCCAGTGACATCGACTGGTGCACATGGAACGGCGACCCGAGGTTGTTGCCGCTGTAGACCTGCATGCCGGGCGCATCCGTGAGCACGCGCAGCACCCGTCCTGTGCCCGGGTGGCTCAGGACGGCACCCGGGCGCAGCTGGCCTCCGACGCCATCGAGCAGGTAGCAGTCATCGAGTCCGCCGGTGGCCTCCAGGATCGGCCCGAGTGTGCTCGACACCCGCATGTCGTAGGGCGTGCCCTCGACGTCGGTGATGCCGGTGGGGATCTGGAATTCGTCGTAGACGAGTTTGCGGACGGCCGGGACGTGGAGTTCGTGATCGGCTATGGAGTCTGAGCCGGCGAGATTCCAGTAAGCATGATTAGCCATGCTGATGACCGTCGGAGCATCCGTGGTCGCTGCATAGCGCGTCTCGATTCTGCCGTCACTCACGACATACGTCGTCCGCGCCGAGACTGTGCCGGGGAATCCCATGTCGCCGTCGGGGCTGGTCAGCGACAAGCGGATCGTCGCGGCACCGTCGTCGTCGGAGATCCCATCGACATGCCAGATGACACGGTCCCAGCCCATGCTGCCGCCGTGGAGGGTGTTGGGGCCGCTGTTGACATCGAGCGGGTACTCGACCCCGTCGAGCGAGAAGGTGCCGTCGGCGATCCGGTTGGCGTAGCGGCCCAGAGTCGCCCCGAGGTGGGGATTGAGGGCGCGCACCGCGTGGTCGGCGACGGTCGGTAGGGCGAGGTGGACGCCGCCGAGATTGCCGTCGCGGTCGGGTACGTCGACCTCGCAGATCGCCGCGCCCAACGAGAGCAGTTGCACCCGTATCCGCGGGAAGGTGACCTCGATGACCGTCACGTCGCCCGCTGCGGTGGCCTCCGTCCAGGTGGTGACGGTCATGAGTCAGCCAATGCTGCGTCGACGACGGCGCGTGCAGCCTGCTGCACCTCGGCCAGGTGCTCGGGGCCGCGGAAGGACTCGGCGTAGATCTTGTAGACATCCTCGGTGCCCGACGGGCGCGCTGCGAACCATGCGCTCGCCGACTCGACCTTGAGACCGCCGATCGGCGCGTCGTTGCCGGGGGCGGTGGTGAGAACCCGGGTGATGGGCTCTCTGGCGAGTTTGGTTGATGTCACTCGGTCGGGTGTCAACGCGGCGAGTGATGCCTTTTGTGCCCGCGTTGCGGGCGCATCGATGCGCGCGTACGCCGGGTCGCCATGGATCTGCGTCAGGCGGCGATAGTGATGCGTTGGTGATTCCCCGGTGACGGCGAGGATCTCGGACGCGAGGAGAGCCAGGATGATCCCGTCCTTGTCGGTGGTCCAGGCGGAGCCATCGCGCCGCAGGAAAGAAGCACCGGCAGACTCTTCCCCCCCAAAGCCCACGGTGCCATCGATGAGACCGGGCACGAACCACTTGAATCCCACCGGTACCTCCCATAGACGGCGGCCCAGTGCTGATGTGACGCGATCAATCATCGAGGAACTCACGACCGTCTTGCCAACGACGGCAGCGGGGGACCAGTCCGTGCGTTGGGTGAACAGATAGTCGATGGCGACGGTGAGGAAGTGGTTGGGATTCATCAATCCACCATCGGGGGTGACGATCCCGTGTCTATCGGAATCAGCATCATTGCCCGTGGCGATATCGAAGTCGTCGCGGCGAGCGATGAGGGATGCCATGGCGTGCGGCGATGAGCAGTCCATGCGGATATTGCCGTCCCAGTCGAGCGTCATGAATCTCCATGTCGCATCAACGCGCGGATTGACGACGGTGAGGTCAAGGTCATATGCCTCAGCGATCGCTGCCCAGTAGTCAACGCTCGCACCCCCGAGCGGATCTGCTCCGATTCGGATGCCAGCCGAGCGGATGGCATCCATGTTGACCACCGAGGGAAGGTCGTCGACGTAGGTGCCGAGATAGTCGTAGGCGTGGGTGGTCGATGCCGCGAGGGCACGGGGGAGGGTGACGCGTCGCACCCCGTCCAGGTGTGCCGCGAGGAGGTCATTGGCCCGAGCCTGAATTCCCGTGGTGATGTCTGAGCCGGCAGGTCCACCGTCGGGTGGGTTGTACTTGATGCCGCCGTCGCGCGGTGGGTTGTGGCTGGGGGTGATCACAATCCCATCGGCGCGGCCGGGATCGGTGTCGCTCCGACCGCGATTGTGGCGCAGGATGGCGTGCGATATCGCCGGTGTCGGCGTGAGTCGGTCACCGGCATCAATGGCGACGGTCACACCGTGTGCGGCAAGGACCTCGAGGGTTGTTGCCCAGGCCGGCTGGCTCAGGGCATGGCTGTCTCGGCCGAGGTAGAGCGGCCCGTTGATGGCGTTCTTTTTGCGGTACTCCACGATGGCCTGGGTCGTTGCGGCGATGTGATCGTCGTTGAATGCGTTGTTCAACGACGAACCGCGGTGGCCCGAGGTGCCGAAAGCCACCCGCTGTTCCGGATCCGAGGGGTCAGGGTGACCGGTGTAGTACGCGGTGACGAGGGCCGCGACGTCGATGAGGTCGGCGTCCTCAGCAACCTGTCCAGCTCGGGGATGCAGACTCATGGTGTCATTGTGCCGGGTCGGGATCGAGAGGCGCAGGCCCTTAGGCTCAGGGTGTGTCGAGTGGAAATCTTCCCGTGATCTCGCGGGAGGACGTCCCTGATCGCACATACCTGCGGACGCGAGCAACCGCACCGGGTCCGAGTGGTCCCCAGATGCTCCTCAGTTTGCGGGAGATCCGGAGAGATCCCCTGGGCTTCCTGCAGCGAATGACCCGGGACTACGGCGGGGTCGTGCAATTCCCGATGCCATCCCCCGCTACGTATCTCGTATCGGATCCCGCTGCCGTGCGACATGTCCTCGTCGATCATTCGCGCGCTTACGACAAGGCCACCGTGCAGTACCGCTCATTGTCCCTGGTCACGGGGGAGGGCCTACTGACGACATCCGGCGACATGTGGCGCCGGCAGCGCCGGATGGTGCAGCCGGCTTTCCACCAGGCCAGCCTGGATGCTGTGGTGGGGCATGCCGATCGTGCGACCGCGGCCCTCCTGTGTCGCTGGGGGGACGTGAGTCGAGGGGGCATCATCGACGTGGATGAGGCGATGATGCGCGTCGCCTTGGAGACCGTGGGTGCGTCGCTCTTCGGCACGGATCTCTCCGCTGATGCTGATCGGCTGGCGCGCTCCACCATCGAGGCACTCGATGTGGTGGTCTCCTCCGCGCAGATGCCGCTGCGGCTGCCCACCTGGGCTCCCTCGCAACGCCGGCTCCGGCGAGCGATGCACGAACTCGACGTGTCGGTCGATGCCATGGTGAGCATGCGACTGCACGATCCCCGCCCGCCCATCGATCTCCTCGGGATGCTCGTCGCGGCGGCCCGGGGTGATGATCCGATTCCCTTGCGCGAGGTGCGAGACGAACTTGTCTCCTTTCTCGTCGCCGGGCATGAGACGACCGCGAGTGCTCTCACATGGGCCCTGTGGCTCCTGGCAGGCGATCCCGAGGCTCAGGAGCGAGCGGCGGCGGAGTCGCGATCGGTCTTTGTCGGCGGGACAGCGACGATGGCGGATCTTGATCGGATGCCCTGGATCCGCGCCATCCTTGACGAGACGATGCGACTCTTTCCACCGGTCTGGCTCGTGACGCGTCGCGCCGTGGCGGATGACGTCCTGGCCGGGCGGGAGATCCCGGCGGAATCCCTCCTGATCATGACGCCGTACATCGCCCAGCGAGATTCCGATGTGTGGGCGGATGCCACGGCATTTCAGCCGGAGCGCTTCGTCGGGCAGTGCCGCGGTGGACGTGATGACGATGCGGCCTATTGGCCGTTTGGGCTGGGTCCGCGCATGTGTATCGGTCGAGATTTTGCGTACGTCGAGGCGATGGTCGTGCTGGCCCGGCTACTCCAGCACGTGCGAGTGGCTCGCATTCCAGCCGGATCAGATCCGCGGGCCGTGCCGCTCGTGACACTGCGTCCCGAGGGTGGGCTTGAACTCCTCGTCAGCCGCCGCGGGTGACGTAGTCGACAAGGGCGGCCCGCTCCTGCTCGAGTGAGTCAAGGCGAGCCTTGACGATGTCACCGATGCTCACAATGCCGACGAGGACGCCCTCCACGGCCACCGGCAGGTGGCGGAATCGACCCTCGGTCATGAAGTGCATTGCCGCGTCAACGGTGTCATCCGGTGAGATCGTGGCGACATCGGTCGTCATGATCTCACTCACGGGTTTGGGTCGAACCCCGCCGGTGGTGCCCGCATCCGGATCGGCGGCCATGGCGCGTACGACGTCTCGTTCTGACACGATGCCGGCGATCACGATCGAGTCTGGGGAGACGACGACCGCTCCGATGCGGTGCTCGGCGAGGATATGGATGAGGCTGGCGACCGTGGCGTCGGGCGTGATGGTGACGGTGTCGGAACCCTTGCTGGCGAGGATTGCCGAGATCTTCATAAAACCACCTCCACCCCCATGCTGGCTGGGCCCACGCCGCTTGGCAAGAGCCGTGGTGCAATCAGGCCATGCAACTTCGCACGGCACGGCTTGAGTTGGATGCGGCTGATCACGGGGTGTGGACAGATCTCCTCGCGGGAGTCATGGGCCCGGCCGCGCCGGGATACCCCACTGTGGGCGATCTGCTCATTGCCCGACTGGTGGCCGATGGACATCTTCCGTCGGGTGAGTGGGGTCCCTGGCAGGTGCGCGCGTTGGACTCGGGTGCCCTGATTGGGGGTGTGGGTTTCACGGGTGCACCCGGCGAGGACGGTGTGGTGGAAATCAACTACGGGCTTGCCTCGCAGGCGCGTGGCCACGGATTCGCGACCGAGGCGGTGATGGCGCTGGTAGCGCACGCGGGTGAGCGAGGCGTGCACTGTGTTGTTGCCGAGACAGATTGCGCCAATGTGGCCAGCCAGGCTGTTGTACTGCGTGCCGGCTTTGCTGAGACTCATCGCGACGAGAGCGTTGTCCGGTGGGAGATCGTTCTGGACGCCCCGGCTGACTAGTCGTGGATCACCCGCACGACCGCGTCATGGAGAAGCGCATTGGTCGTCACCGCACCCGCCCCGGTGAGTAGGTCGCCTCCGTCGAAGGCTGTGATGCGACCGCCGGCCTCCTGGATGATGGGCACGAGAGCGGCCACATCCCAGATGTTGAGCACCGGCTCAGCAGCCACGTCAACCACACCTTCTGCCACCAGCATGTGCGACCAGAAGTCACCATAGGCACGACTGCGCCCCACGGAGTCCATCAGGCGCACGAGGGCACCCTCGGGCCAGTCGATGCCATCGCTGAAGGACAATGAAGCTGACTCAAGCAGCGACACGCTGCTCACCCTGTTGGCGCGCGGCTCGCCATCTTCGGGACCCTGAGTCCACGATCCTGTCCCCTGGGCCGCCCACCACCGGCGACCGAGAGCAGGGGCGGACACCACGCCCACGATGACGCAGTCCCCGTCGGCAAGACCGATGAGCGTGGCCCAGACGGGTACGCCCCGGACGTAGTTCTTGGTGCCGTCGATGGGATCGATGATCCATCGTCGGCCTCCACCGTCCGAAACGCCGTACTCCTCACCGACGATCCCATCCTCCGGGCGCTGACGTGCAATCAGGTCGCGAAGGGCACGTTCGGTGGACTGGTCAGCCTCCGTCACCGGAGACAGGTCCGCCTTTGTCTGGGTGTGCAGGTCGGTGCGTCGGAAAAATTCACGGGTGATCTCATCCGCCCGATCCGCCAGGGAGAGCGCAAGGGCCAGATCGTCGAGTGTCGCCACCGGGCACACGCTACCCACTGGACGTAGCCTGGCCCCGTGGAGACCATCTTTGGGCTACCGACTCATCCGCTCGTGGTGCACGCCGTTGTCGTGCTGCTGCCACTGGCGGCGCTGGGTGGCCTGATCATGGGGCTGTCCGCCCGCTTCTCGGTGCGTTTCGGACCGCTGGTCGTCGCTGTCGCTGCCGCGGGAGTGGTGTCGGCCTTTGTCGCTCGGATCAGCGGCGAGGAACTCGCCGAGGTCGTCTCGGTATCCCAGGTCCATGTCCAGGCGGGCACGCTGCTCCCCTTTGGGGCGCTGATCTTCTTTGTCCTTGTTCTCGCGCTGTGGCTCCTGGATCGACGTGGGCGGCGTGAGATCCCCTCGCAGATCCTGGCCGTCCTCGTCATCGTCGCGGCGGTCCTGCTCATCGCCTGGGTGATTCGCGCGGGTCACTCGGGTGCTGAATCCGTCTGGCAGGGCATCGCACAGCAGATGGGTGGCTGATGACGCACGTCGCACGCACATCCCTCGTCGTGGCGTGCCTATGTGCAGCCCTGGTCGCCTGCGGCAGCAGCGAGGGGAGAGTGGATCTGCAGACGGGTATCCAGCAGGGCCCCTATGACGTGGTCCGCACCGTCGATGGTGACACCATCCGGGTCGATCGAGACGGTGAAGAGATCGTCGTGCGGCTCATCGGCATCGACACTCCGGAGACGGTGGCCCAGGACCGACCGATCGAATGCTTTGGCCCGGAGGCTACCGCGCGGACGGCGCAACTGGTCGAGGGCAAGCAGGTGTGGTTGGAGTACGACGAGGTGTCAGGGCTGACAGACAAGTACGACCGTACGCTCGCTTACGTGTGGCTGACAACCGACCTCATGCTGAATGAGCAACTCGTGCGTGAGGGCTTCGCCGAGGAGTACACCTACAGCGAGGGCGCCCGCTACCAGGCCCAGATGGTGCAAGCCGAGGGGGAGGCCCGTGCATCCAGGGCAGGGCTGTGGAGCGCATGCTGACCCGCGCGTCCTAGTCCTGGGGATCCTCGGGTGCATCTGCTGCGAGCAATCGACGCAGTGAATCCAGCCGGGCCACCAGATGCGGATCGCCCGCGACGAAGGCATCCAGCCCACATTCGGATTCATTGTGCGAGCAGCCTCGCGGACATTCGGTAAGACCGCCCGCGAGGTCATCGAAGGCGGCGATGACGGAGTCTGCAGACACATGGGCGAGTCCGAAGGATCGAATCCCCGGAGTGTCGATGATCAAACCACCGCGAGGCAGGGGGAGGGCGAGGACTGAGGTGGACGTGTGGCGCCCCCGGCCGGTCACCTCATTGACGTGGCCCACGCTGCGATGGGCGCCCGGCACCAGGGCGTTGACGAGTGTGGACTTGCCCACACCCGAGTGGCCGATAAGCACCGTGACGTGATCGGTCAGGTGCTCGACCACCGCGTCGAGGTCGGCGGGTGCGGGCTGCTTGGCCTCGCCGCGAGCGATCGTCACCGCGGGGACGTCGAGTGCTGCATAGGCATCGATCACGGGACGCGCGGGCGCGAGATCAGCCTTAGTGAGGATGAGGAGTGGCTGGAGACCGGCGTCATACGCCGCCACGAGCGTCCGGTCGATGAATCCGTAGCGGGGTGCGGGATCGGCCAGAGAGGCGACGATGCCGATCTGATCGGCATTGGCGACGACAACCCGCTCGACGGGATCATCATCGTCAGCCGTCCGTCGCAGGATCGTGGAACGATTTTCGAGCCGCACGATGCGAGCGAGGGCATCCGTGTCCGACGATGTGTCACCGACCAGCGCCACGCGATCCCCGACCACCACGCCCTTGCGACCCAACTCACGAGCTTTGATGGCAAGGAGGGTCCGTCCGTCATCCGTCACGACGGTAAATCTGCCGCGATCGACAGTGATCACGCGAGCGGGGAGTGCGTCGCTGTAGGTCGGTCGGTCTTTTGAGCGTGGCCGTGACTTGCCGCGGCCGGGGCGGATGCGGACGTCGTCCTCATCCCAGGTGCGTGGTTGGCGGCTCACACCGCTCCCGTGACCATGCGGTGCCACATGCCGGGAAAGTCGGGGAGGGTTTTGCTCGTGGTCGCGACGTCGTGGACCACGATGCCGGGCGTGGCGAGACCGATGATCGCGGCCGCTGTCGCCATCCGATGGTCGCCGTAGGACGACACCGTGCCCCCATGCAGTGGTGTGGGGGAGATGCTGAGGCCGTCATCGGTCTCCTCGACGTGGCCGCCGAGGCTGTTGATCATGTCGGCGAGTGCGGCGAGCCGATCGGTCTCGTGACCACGCAGATGGGCGATCCCGCGCAGGCGTGACGGTGAGGTGGCCATCGCTGCCACGGCCGCGACCGTCGGTGCGAGCTCGCCGACATCGCGCAGATCGACGTCCATCCCCACGAGTGATCCTGGGCCGGTCAGCGTGAGGCCGTGCTCACCGAGAGCCTCGGATCCGCCCATACGGGTGAAGAGACCTCGCAATGCGTCTCCCGCCTGTGTGGTGTGCTGTGGCCAATCCGGGATGGTGACCGTGCCCGCGGTGACCATCGCTGCCGCGAGGAAGGGACCGGCGTTGGACAGGTCAGGTTCGATGCGACGGTCGTGCGCGGTCAGGGTCGTTGGCGCCACCGACCAGGTCGATGCGGGTGCATCAAAACTCACCTGTACGCCGTGCTCGGTCAGCATGTGCAGGGTCATTGCAATGTGCGGCAGGCTCGGCAGAGACGGACCGGTGTGGCTGAGAACGAGGCCGTCATCAAAGCGAGCTGCCGACAGCAGGAGTCCGCTGACAAATTGGCTCGATGCCGAGGCGTCGATGGTGACGGTGCCTCCCCGCACCTGACCGGTGCCATCGATGCGCAGGGGTAGGAACCCGTCAGCATCCGTGCAGGTCACGCCGAGTTCCCGCAGTGCATTCACCATGGGCCGCAGGGGTCGTTCCCGCGCGCGTGGGTCTCCATCAAAGTCAACAGCCCCGCGCGCGAGCGCCGCGAGCGGTGGCAGGAAGCGCATGACCGTGCCGGCCAGTCCGACATTGATGTGCACGCCGCCGTGGAGCGGCCCGGGGGTCACGCGCCAGTCGATGTTGCCGACCGGATCCGCTCCCACCTCCAGGATGTCTACGCCGAGCTCGGTGAGTGCACCGGCCATCAGATGCGTGTCCCGGGCGCTGAGTGCGCCACGGACGGTGGAGGGACCGTCGGTCAGGGCCGCGAGCACGAGGGCGCGGTTGGTCGCGGACTTCGACCCCGGCACGCGCACGGTGGCCGAGATGAGTCCCTCGGCCAGGGGTGCGGGCCAGTCTGAGTCAGTCATCACCCCTGAGGGTAGCCGCAGGGGTGATCGTGCAGGCTGGTCCCATGTGTGGGAGGTATGCCGCATCACGTGATCCCGCTGCCCTCGTCGAGGAGTTCGGCGTCGAGGTGCCGCCGGTGGTCGAGTTGCCTCCGCGCTACAACATCGCCCCTACGAACGAGGTCTACGTCGTCCGCGACGGCAAGCCCGACGACAGCGGCCACCATCCACGTCGCCTCGACATCGCCCGGTGGGGTCTGGTGCCGTCCTGGGCGAAGGATGCCGCCGTCGGCAATCGGATGATCAATGCCCGGGCGGAGACCGTCGCCGAGAAGCCGTCGTACAAGCGCGCACTGGCATCGAGGCGGTGTCTGGTACCGGCCGACGGCTTCTATGAATGGCAGTCTCCTCCGGAGGGATCGATCGCGGCCACCGGCACAAAGCCTCGGAAGCAGCCCTACTTCCTGCATCCGGCTGACGGGACCGGGCTCGCCATGGCAGGGCTGTATGAGTGGTGGCGGGACAAGGACGTCGAGGATGATGAGGATCCGCGGGCGTGGCTGCTGTCCACCACCATCATCACGACGAGTGCGCGCGACGAGGTCGGGCAGATCCATGATCGGATGCCCGTGGCCGTGCTCCCAGAGCAGCGCGATGCCTGGCTTGACCCCGCGACCCCGGGCTCGCAGGTGCTCGCCGAGCTGCTGGAGCCGGCGCGGCCCGGCTTCTGGGAGATCTACCCGGTCTCCACCGAGGTCAACTCGGTGCGCCATCAGGGCCCGCAGTTGGTTGCGCCGCTGTCGGCCCCACTCGGGCGCGATGGTCCGCGGGAATGACGGTGCGCCCCGAGGTGTTGAGGTATCCGTGCTCACCAAACCAGGTGCCCTCGCAGAAGGCTCCTCACCCTCGGGGGAGTACGCGGCCGCATCGTCGGCAGAGCCCGGACGGGTATCCTTGAGCACGATGGATGAGGCCGTGATGGTGAGCGAGACGGATGAGGATCGCGCCGCGCGCTTCGAGCGAGACGCGTTGCCCTTTCTCGACCAGTTGTACGGCGCTGCCCTGCGGATGACCCGCAATCCGGCTGATGCTGAGGATCTGGTCCAGGAGACCTTCGTCAAGGCCTTCTCCGCTTTCTCGTCCTATACCGACGGCACCAACCTGAAGGCGTGGCTTTTCCGCATCCTGACCAACGCCTTCATCAACACCTACCGTAAAAAGCAGCGTCAGCCGCTGCAGACAGGCACGGATGACCTGGATGACTGGCAGATGCGGCACACGCAGGCCTATGCGACGGGCCAACTTCGATCAGCCGAAGCGGAGGCGCTCGATCGTCTTCCCAATGACCTCATCAACAATGCGCTGGCGGAATTGCCGGAGGAGCGCCGTGTCGCGGTCTATCTGGCTGATGTCGAGGGCTTCTCCTATCAGGAGATCGCGGACATCATGGAGACACCCATCGGCACCGTGATGTCCCGGCTCCACCGAGGGCGAAAGCATCTGCGCACCCTGCTGGAGGACTACGCGATCACCGAGGGGTATCTGCCGGGAGCCCTGTCATGAGCGCGCCGGACACACCCACACCCCACTGCTCCTGCAGTGACGCCCTCTCCTACGTGTACGACTACCTCGACGGTGAGGTGGACGACGTACGGCGCGCCGACATCGCGGCCCACCTCGATGGCTGTGGGGAGTGCCGGGAGCAATTCACGATGGAGCAGGTGGTGAAGTCCCTCGTCCAGCGCACCTGCTGTGAGGATCGAGCACCCGAGACGCTGCGCGTGCGCATCGTGGCCCGCATCTCCGAGGTGCGGATCACCTACCGTCGTAGCCCCTAGGGGCTCTGTGGCACCATGGGGCTCCCTCACAACCGGGAGTACCCATGAGCAAGCGTGGCCGCAAGAAGCGTGATCGCAAGAAGAGCAGCGCCAACCACGGCAAGCGCCCCAACTCCTGACGTGGATGTCCGCGCCGAGATGGTCGCCCAGGTCCAT